>QWCE01000259.1_pt1 | contig 103645 bp, 81 predicted proteins | sample 1972531 | NCBI WGS metagenome assembly QWCE01 (sample SAMN09866716, study PRJNA288562) | Human gut metagenome isolate term4_stool, whole genome shotgun sequencing... | reverse complement strand
AAAAATCTAAGCTTTCATTTTCTATGATATTCTTTAACGCTATTAGCTGAAATATGAGCAAAAACGAAAACTTGTAGATTGCATCTTTTTATTAGATACTATCTACAGGTTTTTTGTTTTTTCAGAAGTTATTAGGTAAGTTCAAAATGTTTTGTGAATGAAAATGATAGTTTGACATATGGAACTTTTTAACAGATAGAATGGACTACAGTGTTTTCTAAACAACTATTTAGTAGTTTTGAACACCTCACAGAAAATACCCTTGATATCGGATTATGCATAGTAGCAGTGAGCAAATTAATATTGAATTATCAAAAATAGAACAATATATAAAGGATGCAGCGCATGATCCGGAATATTAAGATTGATAATATAAATAAAATTGTATATAATAAATGTAAGGAAAGTAAGGAATACATTACTTTGGAAGGAGGAATAGGTATGGAACTTGCTAAAGTAACATCAAAAGGGCAGATAACGATACCGATTGAAATTAGAAAAAAACTTGGAATTAAGAACGGTGATAAGATATTATTTATGGAGGAATCGGGCAGAGTATACATGATGAATTCATCTATGGATGCATTACGTGAGGCACAGAGGGCTTTTGCCGGTGAAGCAGAAAGAGTTGGACTTAAGGATGACAACGATGTTATGGCAATGATCAAGGAGCTTAGAAATGAAAGTGTGGTGAAGTAAATGCGTATTATGCTCGATACGAACGTGTTAATCTCTGCACTTCTTTTTCAAGGTGGGAAGATGGATGCAATGATGAATTGTATATTTACACAACATCAAATGGTGTTGTCTTCCTATGTAGTAGAAGAATTAAAAAGTGTTGTTAGAAGAAAGTTTCCGACAAAGGAAAGAGTAATTGATAGGTTGCTTCTAATGATGAGTTTTGAGTATGTATATACACCAAAAGAGATAGAAGAGGGACTTTTTGATATTCGGGATGTAAAGGATTATCCGGTATTGTATACTGCAATTATTGAAGATGTAGATATATTAGTCACAGGGGATAAAGATTTTGCTGATATTGATATTGAAAAACCGCAAATAATGACTCCGGCAGAGTTTATGGAAATGTTTCTATAATATTAATTTTATATGGGATGTATATTGATTCAACAGTATACATCCCTAGGTAGTATATGATTTTGTTCATCCAGTGGGACCCAATAGTGGGACTAATGTAAGAGGAGATTGCAAACCCTCTCCTTTCCTATGTTTTTTTCTTTATAGACGCTTCAAGTCCCATCTCCCGCGGCTGCAATTCTGCTACTTTTCTGCTGCTTATTTATAGCATCTTAACGTTCCGATAATGTTGTTATCACGTTGTTTTAATTTTTCTGTGATATGAAGATAGATTTTAAAGAGAGAAGGATAAGGGGCTTTTTAATCTTAGGAGAAATTTAAGATTGATAATCTAAAAAAACTGTATATAATAAATGTAAGGAAAGTAAGGGACACATTGCTTTGAAAGGAGGGTTATACTATGTTAAAAGAATGGAAAGAGATGGAATGTCCGGACAAAGAGGAGTTACGGGTGCGTCTTAGTGCAGCAAGAGAGAAGCTTGCCAGACAGCAGTTGATGATTAAGGAGAAGAAGATTCCTGTACTGGTTGTGATGGAAGGCTGGGGAACTGCAGGCAAGGGGAATTGCATTGGACAGATCATCCGGAATATTGATCCGCGTTTTTTCAAGGTGGCATCAATGCAGAAGAAGACAGAAGAGGAGGCGAGAATGCCGTTTTTATACCGGCATTTTGTAAAGATTCCGGAAGAAGGACAGTTTGTGTTCTTAGATACGGCATGGATGGATGAGACGACACAGGATTACATGTCGGGCAGCATTTCAGAGGAAGTGTATGCCAACCGGATTGAGTGTATCCGGAGATTTGAGCGGCAGCTTACAGATAACGGATATCTGGTGATGAAGTTCTTTCTGCACGTTTCGGAGAAGGAGCAGGCGAAGAGGCTTCATGTATTGGAAGATCAGAAAGATACGACCTGGCGTGTAAGCAAGAAGGATATCTGGCAGAATACACATTATGATCAATGTATGGATGTCTATGATTCCTATATGAAGAATACGAATATGCCGTCAGCACCGTGGTATATTGTGGATGCCAAGTCGCGGAAATGGACAGAGTTGCAGGTGTTAGAGACATTGACACAAGGAATCGAGATCGCACTCAGTAATCATAAGCTGGCAGTTCCGTTGTTGCAGAATGTATTTCCTCTAGAACGTATGCCATTACTTTCTGAGATTCCGCTTGATAAGAAAGTGGAAGAGGATGACTATAAGAGTGAATTAAAGAGGCTGCAACAACGATTGGGAGAATTACATAATCGTTTGTACCGGAAAAAAGTGCCGGTGATCGTTGCTTATGAAGGATGGGATGCTGCAGGTAAAGGCGGCAACATTAAGAGGATTACAGAGGCATTAGATCCAAGAGGATATGAGGTGCATCCGATTGCCAGCCCGGAACCACATGAGAAAGCAAGACATTATCTGTGGCGGTTTTGGACGAGATTGCCAAAGACAGGACATATTGCAATCTTTGATCGTACCTGGTATGGAAGGGTGATGGTAGAACGGTTAGAGGGATTTTGTACTGAGAATGAATGGATGCGAGCATACAATGAGATTAACGAATTCGAGAAGCTGTTGCATGATGAGGGGGCAGTGATCATTAAGTTCTGGGTGCAGATTGATAAGGATACGCAGTTGGCAAGGTTTACAGATCGTCAGAATACACCGGAGAAACAATGGAAGATCACGGACGAGGATTGGCGTAACCGGGAGAAATGGGATCAATATGAAGCCGCAGTGAATGAGATGATTGCAAAGACCAGTACCACATATGCACCATGGCATATATTGGAGTCTGTGGATAAGAAATATGCCAGAATAAAGGCACTTAAGATTGTGATTGAAGAGTTGGAACGGGCATTAAAGTAGTAATGCATTAGGGTAGAATTATATAAACTTATGTAATTGGGGCAGATCAAGGATTGGATCTGCCCCAATAGTTTTCAAGTATCTTCTGTTGAAGTCCCTCGCCAATGACAATTAAGATTGCCTGCCCGTTAGGGATCGGTTGTATCTCGATCTTCTGGTGGGTGGCGTTGATGGAAAGCCAGGTTCCGTCTGGGAGCTTCTGGAATCCCTTGATGCGGAATACTTTGCCACATGCAGGATCAGATAAGATTTCCTTGCAGGATGTTCGAAGAAAGTCTTCCGTAAATTCCATATTCATAAAGTAGATACTGTCATATGTTTCCTGTTCGTCAAACCACATTTTGGTATAGTCAGCGGTATGATAACCGGAAGATAGAATTGCTTCATAATCACTATCCTGTAGGTCGATCCAGTTTTTGGCAATCACAAGCGGTTCGGGAGTCCTTTTACAGTGTAATGTATCAATTGCCTGCATCACATAAGATTGCGTGTTCATAAGTCTGTTGTTGTCTGTTTCCTGTACATGACTATACAGAACCGTTCCTGCCTGGGCGACCTGGGAAGCTAACAGATAACGGGATGCATCGGAAAGCTGCAATTCTAAGTTTGCGTCAATGATTGTAATGACATTGCCAATTGTATACCAATGATCCAGAGGATCCTCGTGTAAAGCATCAAAGAACTCATCCATATCAAAGATTCCGGAAGGCTCGACAATTACCCGGTCGTATCCGCACATTCCCATTGCAATTAATTTGGTTTTGAAGCGTCTTCTATGGCAGTCAGCATCGCAGCCGCCGGCGACCATCTCTAAGGTGCAGTGATCGCCGAGAATATCCTGTAGCAGCATGGCATCGACATTGACAGCTCCAAAGTCGTTCTCTAAAATGCCGATGTTGAGTCCCTGCGCAATCAGGTATCGGGCATATTGTTTAATAAATGTTGTCTTACCGGACCCTAAGAATCCGGTGATCAGATCTATCTGAATCATTAAGAATCACCTCATATAATAAGATGCCCCTATTTTAACATAGGATACTTCAAATGAAAAGAAAGAATCCTGTCTGTGGCACTTGAATGCGGCGGGATTATATGATACCATCAAATTAACTATGTATTTGAGTGGAGAAAGATTATAAGGGGAATGTGCATGTTAAATGATCGCAAGAAATGGGAGATGGCGGAATGAAGATATTACATTGTGCAGATTTACATTTAGATTCCAAAATGACGGCAAATTTAGATAAAGAGAAAGCGAAAGAACGAAAAGGGGAAATCTTACGTACTTTTGAGAAAATGATCCGGTATGCAGTTGAACAGGAGATTTCTGTCATTTTAATTGCAGGGGATCTGTTTGACACAAGACATATTTCTGCAACTGCACGTAATACGGTGCTTCATGCTATTGTGGAGTATCCGGATATTCATTTTTACTATCTGAGGGGAAATCATGACAGTGATAATTTCCTTGCAGAATTAGAGCAGGTTCCGGACAATTTGTATCTGTTTGGTTCTAATTGGACTTCTTACACGGAAGCAGAGGGAAAGGTTACAATCAGTGGTATGGAATTTACAGGGGATAATGCCGGTTCGGCAGATGTATCACTTGTATTAGATGCAGGACTGTTTAATATTGTTATGCTTCATGGACAGGAGGCAGAGAGTAAGGGGAAAGATAAGACGGAGATTATTAATTTGAAAGCCTTTCGGAACAAAGGTATCAATTATATGGCGTTAGGACATATCCATGCTTATAAAAAGGAACAATTGGATGCCAGGGCAACATATTGTTATCCGGGCTGTCTGGAGGGCAGAGGATTTGATGAGTGTGGAGAACATGGATTTGTTGTATTGGATGTGGATGTGGAACATATGCGGTATACGCATGAGTTTATTCCGTTTGCATATCGTACGTTGCACACAGTTAAGGTAGATGTTACAGATTGTCAGACAACTGCAGAGATGATTACCCGGGTAGAAGAAGAATTGCAGAAGATGGCATTGCCGGTAACATCTCTGGTAAAGATTGTGTTAACCGGAATGTTGGATGTGGAATGCGAGAGAAATATCGCTTACATCCGGACGAGATTTCAAGAAGACTATTATTTTGTGAAAATATATGATAAGACAACCCTTAAGATTGATGTGGAAGCATACATGCTTGACATGTCGTTGAAGGGCGAGTATGTGCGTCAGGTTATGGCAGATGATTCCTTGTCGGAGGAAGATAAGAAGATTATTATCCGTTATGGATTACAAGCGATTGCAGGAGAGGAGGTGCAGTAGAATGAGATTAATTTCCTGTCATGTTGAAAATTTTGGCAGATTACATAATTGCTCAATGGACTTCTCAGAGAATTTGAATGTGATTTGTGAAGAGAATGGATGGGGAAAGAGTACGTTTGCTGCATTTATCCGGGCAATGTTTTACGGATTAGAGGGAGAGCGCAAACGCAGCATTGAGGATAATGAACGCAAACGATATAAGCCGTGGCAGGGTGGCGTGTTTGGGGGACAGCTTGTATTTGAAGAGAGAGAAAGAAAGTATGAAATTATCAGAATCTTTCAGGATAAAGAGGCAAATGACGAATTTGAATTACGGGATGCAGATACTAACCTGATATCGAATGATTATTCGGACCGGATTGGGGAGGAACTTTTTCAGGTGGGAAGAGAATCTTTTTTGCACACGATATTTATTGGTCAAAGCGCGTGTGAGACATATGCAACGGATGATATTAGTGCAAAGATCGGTAATATTACAGACAATACGAATGATCTTAATAATTATGAGAATGCGAACGTACGCCTGTCAGAGTTGTTGAATAAGCTGACACCGTCTAGGAAGACCGGCTCGTTGGCTAAAAGAAAAGAGGAGATTGCACAGTTAGAGCACTTAGTACAGGATGGACAAGAGATTGGCTTGAGTTTAGAACGCTACCGGGAATTGCTGCAGGAACAGGAGAACGTTTATGCAGTGGAACAGACGAGACTGCAGGAAATAACGGCATTACAGAAGAAAGCAGTAACGATGCAGTCTGTTTTGGCTAAGAAAGAGGAATGGGAACATTTGAAGAATGCGGCACAAGAGAAAAAACAACTTGCAGAAGCGTTGAAAGGAAAGTTTCCCCAAGAGGTTCCTTCGATGGAAGAACTACGAAAAGCAATGGATGTCTGTGGTGAGAAGGAGAGAATCCGGGAGCGGTTGGAGATAACTAAGCTGTCCGAGGCAGAGAAGAAGGAACTGGCAGCTTTGGATGATCGTTTTCAGAATGGAATTCCGGAGGAGCAGGAATTAGAGGAGAAGCTTACTCTGGCCGGTAAATACCGGAGAATGCGGCAGGAATACGAACAGGAACGGTTGAGTAGTTATGAACAGCAACGATATGAGCAGTTAGATAAGGTGTTTCGGGAGGAATCCGAACCGGTATCGGTCATCATTGGTAAATGGAACGAGCGGAATAACCGAAAGGCTGCCATGCCGTCTAAGCAGGCAACACTTACTGCGTTGCAAACCGCTGGAACAGAACAACCGAGGAGAAATCCGGTAGTGATCGGTGTGGGGATTGTATTGTTTGTATGTGCTGTTTTGTTATGCGTGCGTGCTTTGTGGATTCCGGGGATTATTGCATTGTTGATGGGTGTGCTGCTGATCGGAATCAGTGGTAATGGATCTAAGAAAGAGAAGACGGCAGAGTCAAAAGCGGCAATAGAGAAATTACAGAAAGAGATTACAAAGGATACAGAATGGATAAAGCAGGTCGATTCCGAAGTGGGAGTGTATTTAGACACACATGGAAAGACGTTTGACGAGTATATGGTTGCTACTCTGTTACAGCATATTATGGAAGAGTCGGTAGAGTATCATACTTTGCAGAAAAAAGCAGGCATGGTGGCATCTGGAGTGGAAGAGAAACAGCTTGCAACATTGGAACAGGAGCTTACTGATTTCTTGGAAAGATATCAGAAGAATACGGCAGGAAGTTCTTACGAAGAAGACTTGTATACATTGCGGACGAGTTTGCAAAGGTATCAGTTATTAGCAAAACAGGAAAGGCAGCAACAGGAAGCTCGGGCGGAATGGAAGGAAGATGAGAAGCGGTTGGCAGACTTTTTACAGGCATATGGATATACGCCGGCAACGGATGAACGTGCGCAGTTGAACGAATTGCAGGAGCTTGTGCAAGAATATCAGCATGCCAGAAACAATCAGGAAGAGTCGGCACGGGTACTTGCACAATTTGAAAAATCGGTGGATGTTAATCTATTTATGGCAGATGTACAGATAGAAGAATTGCCATCCATCGACGAGTTAAATGATTCGATTGCAGAACTGACAGAGGGCATACAGGTAACCCATAAAACAATAACAGATTATCATAAAACATTAGAACAGTTAGGCAATCAATATGATGAATGGGAAGAGAATCGGGAGCAATTAGAGAGCATAAAAGAGATACAGAAAGAGGAACAGGCAAAGTTCCAATATCTGAAGAAGGCACAGGAGAAACTTAGTCAGGCAAAGGAAAGTCTTACCTCCCGGTATACAGCTCCGGTATTATCTGCATTTGAACGGTATTATACAGGAATTACAGAAAAGGATGACACGGATTTTTATATGGATGCGAATATTATGGTAACGGTGACCGAGCAGGGCAGACAGAGAGAAGTAAAGACGTTAAGTACCGGGTATCAGGATCTGATAGGTATTTGCCTGCGGATGGCTTTTGTAGATGCTATGTATGAACAGGAAAAGCCAATGTTGATATTAGATGATCCGTTTACCAATTTGGATGATGACAAGTTAATCGCAGCGAAGAAGCTGCTTCGGGAGGTTGCAAAGAAGTACCAGATAATTTATTTTACGTGTAGTGATGTGAGAAGTATGTAATAGATAATGAAGAATATTGCCGGATATGGCAATGGAAAAAAGGACGATGAGAATATGGCAAAAATCAATGACGAAAAGTTTATAACAGATATGATTCGCTATGCGTCATCTGCGGAGTCGCCGGATCATATTATTAATCAGATTTTGGAATATATTTGTGAAAAACTGCAATCGGATCGGGCATATATCTTTGAGGACAATCTGGATGGTACCTTTGATAACACCTATGAATGGTGCAGGGAAGGTGTGTCGAGAGAGATTGAGAACTTAAAGAGGGTTCCGTATGATGGTGTGTTGGATGTCTGGTTTGAGGAATACGAGAAGTCTCATAATATTATGATCTATGATATAGAAGAATATCAGAAGATAAGTGAGCCGATGTATCAGGTGCTGAAGCCACAGGGGATTCAGACATTAGTGACAGGGCCGATAGAGATCAATGGCAAATATATTGGATTCTATGGAGTGGATAATCCTCCGATTGAATTTATGGATAATATATCTGTTTTGATCGATATGATGGAATTTGTGATGTCTATGATGATACGAATCCGGAATTATGCTAAGCAGATAGAAGAGAATGCAACAAAGGATCAGTTGACGAAGTGCTATAACCGGAAAGCCCTGCATTGGGCATATGAAGGAGATTTCGATAAGGGAAGCCCGATTGCGATTATTATGTGTGATCTCAATGGGCTAAAGAGGATCAATGATACCAAAGGACATGAGGCAGGTGACAGATATCTGTGTGATGCGGCGGAGGGGATGATGTCTTGTTTTGGGGAGAAACAGGTATATCGTGTTGGCGGTGATGAGTTTATTATTGTATTGTTAGATATCGAAAAGGAAGAAGTAGAGCAGTTAATAGAACGTCTTAAGATGTATATGGATCTTAAGAAGGTTAGTGTTTCTGTTGGAATGGCATATCGCCATAATGCAAAGGAACCGTTTGAAAATATATTGCGGGATGCTGATAAGAAGATGTATGTAGAAAAGGAACGATATCATAACAGGGATATTGTCTGATGATGAGGCAGGGAGGACAATATAATGAACTATAATGTAGATTACGAGATATGTACGATCATATTTTTGGTGTTATTGCTGATTATATCGAGGGTAAGGAAACGATTGGTTGATTTTCAGTCTAAAATGTATCAGATATTTATGGGTGTCTGTTTTATGAATATTTGTTTAGACGTCATTACCTGTTATACAGACAGCTATTATAAAGCAGTTCCGATATGGTTGAATTACGGATTAAATATCATATTTTTGATGGTGCAATGTATGATACCAATGATGGTTATGTTGTATATTTATATGAAGGTTCAGCAGATTCGTGAAGGGAAAAGGTGTTTTCTGATCCTGGCAGCGTTTCCGGCTGTGACAGCGGCACTTTTGGTGGCGTCTAGTCCGGTCACACACTTATTTTTCTATTTTGATTCAGAGGGATATCATCATGGGATACTGCATAGCTGGCTGTATGTCAATGCCGGTCTGTATGCGATCGGTACGACTGTTTATGCGATTTGGGCACATAAGGTAATACGATGGGCACAATCAGTGTTAGGAATTATTATGATCGCGGTGACATTGCTGCCAACACTTGTTCAGTTCTTTATTCCGAATTATATGTTGTCAGGAATCGGAACAGCACTTACGGTTTTTATTATGTATCTGACAAATGAGAATTCGATCATGTATATTGATATTACGACCGGAGCATTGAACCGACAGGCTTTTGCGCGTCATATCAAGAAGTATAAGAAAAAGAATTTCCCGGAACAGATCTTTGTTCTGGCTTTGGATAATTTCAAGATTATTAATGAGGTATATGGTATCGTCGGTGGCAATGAATTGATGCGGATGTTGGTGGAAGCGTTGCAGAAACAGTATTCAACATCAGCAGTCTATCGGTTTGGAGGAGATAAATTTGCAGTTGTATTGAAAGAGACGACAGAAGGATCAAAAGAATTAGAGACCATTCAGGGAATCTTGCACCGAAAATGGCATCTCAATGATAGTGATACCGAATTGGGGGCATGCATTTGTCTGGTGCATTCGATTCATCATTCGGAAGAGAGTTTGGAGGATGCGATCGAATATAGCGTAGAACAGGCAAAGAAGGTGGGAAAAGGACAGTTTATTGAGATTACAGAGAGCAGTGCAACGGAGATATCCCGTCACGCTGCCATTGAGCAGGCAATCATCAATTCTATTGAACAGGATACCTTTGAGGTACATTATCAGCCAATCTATGATACAAAGCAGCGAAGATTTCATTCCATGGAAGCATTGGCAAGATTACAGGTGCCGGGATATGGCTATGTGTCACCGGAGGAATTTATCCGGATCGCAGAGAAGAATGGAACAATCCTTAAGATTGGGTTACTGGTATTGGAAGAAGTGTGTAAGTTCTATAAAGAGTGCCATTTGAAGGAGAAGGGAATTGCATTTATCGAAGTGAATCTGTCTGTTGTGCAGTGCATGCAGGAGCATATCGGAGAGGATATCTTACAGATTCTTCGGAAGTATGAGATTGATCCGGCGATGATCAATTTAGAGATTACAGAAAGCGCAGCGGCGTATTCGGAGGAACGGTTGATTCAGAATATGAAGAAGATGAAGACAGCAGGATTGTCCTTTTCTTTAGATGATTATGGTTCCGGTTATTCCAATATCAATTATCTGGTAGATCTGCCATTTTCAATCGTGAAGATTGATAAATATCTGGTGTGGGCGGCAATGAAGAATGAGACTTCCAAGGTGATCTTAGAGAATATTATTGCCATGTTTAAGAAGATACATCTGGATGTAGTGACGGAGGGGATCGAAGACCTTACCATGGCACAGCTCATTACAGAGCTGGGTGCGGATTATATACAGGGCTACTATTATTCAAAACCGCTGCCGAAGGAAAAAGTATTGGAATGTTTAGAGCCGGGATATTTAAAACAATTATAAGCTGTTGGAAAGGATGAATGAAAAAGAGAAATAAGAGTATTTTGCCATAGAATAAGACTATGGCAAACGCAAGGTTTTAAGTATTAACACTTTCTGTGATGGTTTGCTATAATAGGCAATGTCAAAGGGAACGATAAGTTCGAACGGGTGACATAAGATTACAGAAAGGAGAACCGAAGATATGAGAACAATATTTTCTATGAACAACATAATGACATGCAATATGATGGGCAGTGCTATGGGTATGTGCTGCGGTATGGATTACTGTGTGAAATGGAATAATAGAGAATGTGCGTTAGATGCTTCGGTCTGATTGAGTATAGAATATAACATTAAGGATCAGTAAGGACCATCTTCGCGATGGTTCTTATTTTTATGCGAATAGTTGAGTAGAAAGGATGAGATATATGGTAGAGATTGAAGTAAAGCATCTGTCTAAGACATTTGAACAAAAGGGAATCACGGTTCATGCATTACAGGATATTAACCTGAATATTGAATCGGGTGATATCTACGGTATTATCGGAATGTCCGGTGCAGGTAAGAGCACACTGGTACGATGTCTGAATTACTTAGAGCGGCCAACAGAGGGCGAGGTTCTGATTGAGGGAAAAGATCTGGGAAGCCTGAATGAGAAAGAACTTCGGGAACAGAGAAGCGATATCGCAATGATCTTTCAGCATTTCAATCTGTTGATGCAAAAGAGTGTATTGGATAATATCTGTTTTCCATTGCAGATTCAGGGAACTAAGAAGAAAGAAGCGAGAGCGAAAGCAAGAGAACTTCTGAAGACAGTCGGATTAGAGGAGAAAGAGAAAGCGTATCCGGCACAGCTATCCGGTGGACAGAAGCAGAGGGTAGCGATTGCAAGAGCGTTGGCAGCCAATCCAAAGATCCTGCTTTGTGATGAAGCAACGAGTGCATTAGACCCGCAGACAACGGCATCTATTCTTGGATTATTGAAGCAGATCAATGAACAGTTTGGAATCACCATTGTGATCATTACACATCAGATGTCAGTGATCCGGAAGATCTGTAACCGGGTTGCAATCATTGAACGGGGTGCGTTGGTGGAAGATGGATTGGTGACGGATATCTTTAATCATCCGAAATCAAAAGCAGCCAAGGAACTGATCCTAAGGGATCGCCCGGATACGGAAGCAGACAGAAAACAGGATGTGTTAGTCGGGCAGTTGAAGAGCAAACGTAAGATACGGATTGTCTTTTCGGATAATTCTGCATTTGAACCGGTGATTGCCAATATGATCCTGAAATTTGAAACTCCGGTGAATATTCTCCGGGCAGATACGAAGAATGTTGGCGGAGTGGCGAAAGGAGAAATGATATTGGGGCTTCCGGAGGATAAACATTTACAGGTAGATATAGAACAGTATCTGACGGATTGCGGATTAGAGATTGAGGAGGTGACCGGTGATGTGGAGTAGTGAAGTAACAAACATGATCATAGTAGGAATTGGTGAGACACTTTATATGACACTGGTATCTACATTGCTTGGATATGTATTAGGGCTTCCGATGGGAATTGTATTAACCGTGACAGACCGGGATGGGATTCACCCAAATGCAGTGATATATAAGATATTAGATTTTATTGCCAATCTGGTAAGAAGTATTCCGTTTATTATTCTGTTGGTTGTATTGATCCCGTTTACCAGATTGTTGGTGGGTAAGAGTTACGGGCCAACTGCCATGATCGTATCGCTTGTGATCGCAGCGGCACCATACATTGCCAGAATGGTGGAATCTTCACTGAAAGAAGTGGATGCCGGAGTGATTGAGGCAGCCCGTTCTATGGGGGCTTCCAATTTTACGATTGTCATGAGGGTGATGTTAGTAGAGGCGAGAACTTCCCTGATCGTGGGAGCGACCATCAGCTTAGGAACCATCTTAGGTTATTCTGCTATGGCAGGAACCGTTGGTGGTGGTGGATTAGGAGCTATTGCAATCCGTTATGGATATACCAGATGGCAGACCGACATCATGATTGTAACGGTGTTATTATTGATCATTTTATTCCAGATCTTCCAGACCATAGGAATGAAATTAGCGGATCATTTTGATCGAAGAAAGTAAGTAAATGATAGTAATATAACAAGAGAACAGGGGAAAGCAGAGAGGTTATATTACTTTCATATAAATCAAATATCAAAATCAGGAGGAAAGAATTATGAAAAAGAAGATTTTAGCAGGTATTTTAGTAAGTGTATTATCATTAGGAGTATTAACCGGATGCGGAAGCAGTGCAGGTGAGAGCACAACCGCAGCAACAGAGGATAAGCAGACGACAGAGGAAGCTTCTGAGAGTGGCGATGATGCCAATGTAGAATCTAAAGGAACCATTACGGTAGCAGCATCTGCAACCCCGCACGCAGAGATTCTTGCAGCAGCAAAGCCAATTCTTGCAAAAGAGGGATGGGATCTTGAAGTAACCGAGTATGATGATTACGTATTACCAAATGAGGTAGTAGAAGGTGGAGAGATTGATGCAAATTACTTCCAGCATGTACCATATCTTGACAGTTTCAACGAGGAAAAGGGAACACATTTAGTACAGGTGGGAAAGATCCACTATGAGCCATTTGGTATCTATCCGGGAACAAAGAAGAGCTTAGATGATATCGCAGATGGTGATACGATCGCAGTACCAAATGATACAACAAACGAGGCGCGTGCATTGCTCTTATTACAGGATAACGGAATCATTACTTTAAAGGATGGTGCCGGATTAGAGGCAACTGTGAATGATATTGCAGAGAATCCTCATAACATCAAGATTGAAGAGTTAGCAGCAGAGCAGGTAGCAAGAGTTGCGGATGAGGTTGCTTATGTAGTATTGAATGGTAACTATGCATTACAGGCTGGTTTCTCTGTAGCAAAGGATTCTCTTGCTTATGAGAAGTCAGATTCCGAAGCTGCTAAGACATATGTAAATGTTATCGTAGTCAAAGAAGGAAATGAAGATAACGAGGGTGTGAAAGCATTAGTAGAGGTGTTGAAGTCTGATGAGATCAAAGACTTTATCAATAAGACTTACGATGGAGCTGTAATTCCGTTTGAAGAATAAGCAGATATCGTTTCATGTAATAAGATAATCATGTTGTCAGATAAGCCATATAGGGCGTCTTCGTAAGAAGGCGCTCTTTTGCTTTGTAATTCCGCACAGGAGTAAAAGAGTCACAAACAGTTCATTGCTTTATTCGGATGTTAGTTAAATAATTTTTAAAATTAGGTTAGGCGATGTGCAAAAATAAACAATAAATAGTGATAAACGAGGATGAAATGTAAATAAATGGTACGCGATTGTATAATTTGCATAAAAAAATTAAAATATTATTTGTTATTTATGCAATTGCACAAATAACGATATTAAGTTATTATAAGGTTAGGGAAGAGTTATAAAAACGGTTAAATTACCTAAAAATAATATGTGCATTTTGACACATTCTGAGAGGAGGGCAGCTCGAGGACGTAACTAATAACAGGTGTTTAACATGGGAGGTATTAACTTGAAAAAGAACAGAAAAAAACAGATCATTGCGATGGCAATGGCAACAACAATGGCATTTACACTCGCACCGGTACCACAGCAGCCATGGTGTATACAGGCAAAGGCGGAACAGGCTATTAATAATATAATTGCTGCAAAGGAAGCTTATAAGTTTGATCCGACAAGTACATGGGATAATAATGGAAAAGCAAATGACGTAGTGATTACAACGGCTTCGGTGCCACAGGATGGAACAATGCTTGTTATGGATGTTCTGTTGCCGGAAAAGGAAGGAAATGCACCGGAATTTAAAGGAATTATGAAGGCGGTTGGAGTTTTAAGACTTGGCTCGGACTGGAACTGGGTGCAGTCGAATGTAACTCCGGAACTTACAAGTGCAGATTTTAAGGACAAGGTAGAGATTGACGGAACAACCTATTATAAGGCGTCGGTAAAGATTCCGTTTGCAGATACGGTTGGTGCAAATGATGTGGATGGCAACTGGAACAGTAATATGCCATTTGCACAGGCAGTAACGGAGCCGGTGAATGCAGTGACGGTACAATTTGCAGGATATCAGTGTGATTATGAAGGAGATATTGCAGTTGCAAATGCAGAACTCACACATACAGAAGGTGAGGCGAAACAGACAGTATTGAAAACGTGGGATTTTACGGAAGATGCTGATAGCTGGGAATATGCGGAAGGCTGGGAGTATAAGTACACTGGCGGGGCATCGAAAGTAGAAGCGGCAGATGGTAGATTACAGATAGGTGTAGATTATAGCAAGGATTCCGCGGAAAGCTGGAGTCAGTTATGTGTGCGTCGTTGGGGCAATGTGGATATAGACAGTGCAAATGAGATGACAATGGATTTCTATTATAAGGAAAAGAATATGACAAAGGGCGGATTCGCAATTAAGGCAACCTTGCAAGGTGATGAAGGTGAAGCGACGCTTGCAGAAGTCAATGTTTCTTTGGATCTGACACAGGCAGAGGATGCTGGGAATGGCTGGAAGAAAGTAAAGGTTTCGCTTCCATTTGATTCGGCTATCAGTGGAACCTGTTGCAATATTGCAATCGGTATTGTGGGAAAGAATACGGATTATGCAGGTGATGTTGCTTTGGATGACATTATATTGTTAAAGAAAGAATCCACAGATACATCGGTTGACTCTACAAAAATAGCAGATGTGAATAAGAAAGCGGTTGTCATTACGGATTCGCAATTGGTAACCAATACATCGGAAAAGGAAGAGAAAATAGCAATTACAAAAGAGGTTTCATTGGTGGATCCGAATTCTTCCATTAATACCAAAGCAGTTTATTCGTATTTGAAGGCAATGGGAGAGTCGAAGAGTGTGATCTATGGACATCAGGATGATACATGGCGTAAGGCAGGATCAAAGGATCTTAGTAATTCTGACACGAAAGATGTAACTGGTTCGATATCCGGCATTGTGGGAATTGATGGTTTGTCTTTAACCGGAAATGAGTATAGTGCATCTGAATACAATGCAGCTTTCAAGCCGGAAACAGCATTGCCAGAGACTCCAGCTGGCAATGTACAGGCGGCAGCGCTTCTTACCAATCAGAATATCAAAGAGGGTGCAATCATTACCATGTCATTACATATGCCGAATTTTTCTGTAGTAAAGGAGAATGAGAATTATACGGAGGGGAATCCAACCTATGCCCGATATGATTTTTCCGGATATTCTCCGAATAATCTGAAGGGCAATGTAATGAACCAGATTCTGCCTGGAGGCCAGTATAATGATAAGTTCAATGCTTATCTGGATATGGTGGCGGATTATGCAAAGCAGGTTGATGGAACTATTTTGTTCCGCCCATTCCATGAGAATACAGGAAGCTGGTTCTGGTGGGGTGCTGCATTTTGTGATGCTGCAACTTATAAGAATGTATGGAAGTATACGGTAGAATATCTGAGGGATGAAAAGGATGTACATAATCTGTTATATGTATATGGACCTGGAAGTGAAGCTGCAAATGTAGAGGAATATGGTGAACGTTATCCGGGAGATGCATATGTGGATATGGTAGGTCTTGACATTTACAATGATGCTCCAACAGAGGATAATAACAATACCTGGTTTAAAACATTCCGTAATTCAGTGGGGATTGTTCAGGAGTTTGCCAAGGATCACGAAAAATTAATGGCAGTGACAGAAACTGGAATTAGGAATGAGACACAGAAGAGCGAGAACCAGACGGCATTACTGTCTACCGGTAATCAGGATAAGGACTGGTATCGGAATGTGTTAAATGCAATTTCTGAAACGGATGCGTCCTACTTCCTTCTTTGGGCCAACTTTGGTAAAAAGGATGGATACTATACACCTTATGTAGATAAGGTGAATAAGGATGGTTCGCTACATGGACACGAGATGTTAGATGCGTTCCTTGCATTTTATAATGATCCGAGAACGGTATTTGCATCACAGCAAAAGACGGTTTTGCAGGATATCGATAATACATTGAAGGAAGTACAGAACAAGGATGCAGAGGCTAAGATAGAGGGCTATATTGTATCACCGGTGGCAAGGGATCGTATTCTGGATGGAATTACGGTTAAAGCGAAGGTTAATCAGGCAGGTGAAGAAGATAAGATTACAGTAACATTAAAGGCAAAACAGGAAAAAACAGTAGATGCTGTTAAGACAGGAAAGTATTATGTTGCTGAACTATCCAGAGAAGATATCGTATCACTTGGAGAGGATAATGGAACGATTACGTTAGCAGCAAACGGAACGGTGCTGGATCAGATTGGTGTGATCTTTAATAAAGAGAAACCAAAGGAGGATCCTTATGAGATTGATGGTTTTGAAAACTATTCCGGTGTGGATTCTTTATTGACAGCTGCGTGGACAACCAATAAAGCAAGTGGTTGTACCATAAAGTTAGGTTTGGATAAGGAAAAAGCATTAGATGGTGATTATGCCATGAAGTTTGATTATGTAGAAGGAAAAGGAGGCTGGGCAGGAGCAACGATTGCAAAGGAGGTAGATTGGTCTGCGTGTAACGCACTGCAGTTCTACACCATTCCGGATGGAAACAATCAGAAAGTGGTTGTACAGATTACTGCGAATGGAATGGTATATGAAGCATATATGAATACTTATAAAGAATACTGTAATACGAAAGAGCCGTTAAAGGTAACTATTCCATTTGAGGAATTTTGTGCGAGAGACACGACAGGAAATCCAAAGGGTGGATTGGTATCAGATAAAGGCAAGATAGAATCTGTTGGACTCTGGGTTAATGCAGTGGATGATAGTGAAGCGATGACGGAAGAAGGAGTATCCGGTACTATTTATTATGATAAGATTACTGCTGTAAAAGATACGGTGGAAGGCGTTGTTATCAAATCTGCAAAGGAAGTAGTGAAACCGAATGAGAAAACAGATTCCGATACAACAGAACAACCAAAGCCAACAGAACAACCGGGATCAACAGAAGTGCCAAAGTCAACAGAACCGGTAACGACAGTTTCTGGAACTACACAGGCAGTGAATAAGCAGGAGAATCCGCTTGTAAAGGATAATGATGAGGTGACAGACGGCAATAACCGGTATCAGGTACTTAGTGTGGAAGGAAAGACAGTAGCGTTCTGTGCACCAACCCGTAAGAATGTGACAAGTATTGTGATTCCGGATACGGTTACGATCAATGGACAGATATATCAGGTGGTCAGTATTGCAAAGAATGCTTGTAAGAACTGTAAGAAACTTAACAAGATTGTGATTGGCAAGAATATCACGGTAATTGGTAAGAATGCGTTCAAGAATTGCAAGAACGTGAAGAAAGTTATTGTTAAGACAAAGAAGTTGAAGAGTGTTGGTAGAAACGCATTCAAGGGACTGAATAAAAAGGCAAGGATTAAGGTTCCGGCTTCTAAATATAAGAAGTATCAGAAGTTGTTTCAGAAGAAGGGACAACCGAAAGGGGTTCGTATTATAAAATAAATATAACGAACTGAGGATTGTGATGAGAAAGACGTCTTTGAAGGAGGGCGTCTTTTTCTTATGTAGACAGTGTCCGGTATGGAAAGGATGACAGGCTCTGTCGTGATATGATATAATGAATGCATTCGCGTAAGAACGCATGAAGGAAAGAAGATCATAACATGAAAAAAATTGTTGTAGCAGTTGATTCCTTTAAGGGGAGTATGACTTCTCTTGAGGCAGGCAATGCGGTGAAAACAGGTATACATAAGATGCATTCAGATTCGAAGGTAGAGGTCTATCCGGTTGCGGATGGCGGAGAGGGAACGGTAGAAGCATTGACTTATCAAAAGGAAATACAGGAACGTACCTGCATGGTGACGGGACCGTTAGGAGAACGGATTGAATCCTCTTATATATGGTATGAAGGGGAAAATGGACGAACAGCGGTGATTGAGATGTCAGCGGCAGCAGGACTTCCGCTTGTGCCGGACGAAAAACGCAATCCTATGCATACAACAACATATGGAGTTGGGGAATTGATCCGGGATGCTATCTGGCAGGGGTGCAGAAGATTCCTTATTGGAATTGGAGGAAGTGCAACGAATGATGCGGGTATTGGTATGTTGCAGGCATTAGGATATCATTTCTTTGATCAGAATGGAAATGAGGTTGCTTATGGAGCAGAGGGACTCTCTAAGATTGCGGATATTGGATTTGAGGATGTATTGTTGGAACTTTCGTCTTGTCGGTTTCAGATTGCGTGTGATGTGACCAATCCATTAGTTGGGACGAATGGCTGTAGTGTTGTGTATGGTCCTCAAAAGGGAGCGGATGCAGATATGACAGATACGATGGATGCATCTATGAAACGGTTTGCAGATCTGGTGGAGCATATTGCGATGTGTGATATGGGGACGATTCATCCGAATGGAACCCGTAATGCACCGGGAACAGGGGCAGCGGGAGGATTAGGATATGCATTTTTGATGTTTCTGAATGCAGAGCTTCGACCGGGAATTGATATCGTGTTGGATGAGATTGGATTAGAACAGGCAATTGTGGATGCGGACCTTGTGGTTACGGGAGAGGGACGGTTAGATGCACAGACTTTGATGGGAAAGACCCCTGCAGGAGTTGCACAGCTTGCTAAGAAATATGGAAAACAAGTGATTGCAGTTGCAGGCTGTTTTGGAGAAGGCGTAGAACAGTGTGAACAAAGTGATTTGTTTGATGCCTGTTTTGCAGTGGATGATATATTGACGGAGGAGGAGAAAAAGCATGCGATGGAAAAGGAGTTTGCCATTGCGAATCTACAGCGATTGATCACTCAATGTCTGGATGAAAAGAAAGTGGCGGTACTATTTCCGGGAATCGGATATCATACAGATAAGCCATTATTATATTATAGTAAGAAACTTGCCAAGGAGCGGGAATATGAGATTATAGAGATAAAGTATGGGGAATTACCGTCCGGAGTGAAGGGTAATCCAGACAAGATGATAGAGGCATTTCGCAAGGCATTACATTATGCAACGGAACAGTTAACTACAGTTAAATTTACCACATATAATGAAGTTTTATTTATTTCCAAAAGTGTGGGAACTGCGGTCGCGGCTGCTTATGCGAAGCAATATAACATAAATGCAAGACAGATATATTATACACCGGTTGCAGAATCCTTTGATGCAATCGGACAAGAGGGGATTGTATTTCATGGAACCGCTGATCCGTGGGCAGAGACGGCAACGATTCAGGAAGAATGCGAAAAAAGAGGATTGCCGTTGTATCTTACTGAGAATGCCAATCATTCCATGGAGACGGGTGTTGTGGAAAGAGATCTTGAGATTATGCAGGATATAATGGAGAAGACGGCGGCATATATGGATAAAAGATAGGAGGCGGAAGAATGCGTTTATTATTTAAACAACGGATATTTTCATGGCTTGACAGCTATGATATTACAGATGAAGATGGGAATAAGGTGTATGAGGTGAAGGGGCAGTTGGCATGGGGACATTGCCTTAAAATATTCGACATATACGGTAGGGAAGTCGGGATGGTAAAAGAAAAGATTCTTACCTTTCTTCCAAAGTTTGAGATTTATGAACAGGGAAGATACCTTGGTTGCATCAGTAAAGAGTGGACGTTTTTCAAACCTAAATATAATATCGAATATAGAGGCTGGCACGTAGAGGGAAACTGGTTGGAATGGGATTATATAATTACAGGGGCAGATGGTAGAAAGATTGCTTCTATATCAAAAGAATATTTTCATCTGTCTGATACGTATGTATTAGATGTTGTGAATTCAGAGGATGCATTTTATGTACTGATGTTTGTTTTGGCAATAGACGCAGAAAAATGTTCACGGGATGACTGATTCTCTGTAAAATCTATTGCTTTTTGAAAGTAAATATAATAGAATATTCTGGGGTAGGTTTTACAGAACCTGCCTAAGAAACAGTTGATAGTAAGAAGCTGGGAGGCAGCCTATGGTTCGGGAAGAGAATGTCAAGTTAATGAGTCGGATTGCCATTTATGAGAAAAGAAAAGGTAAGACGGAGATTCCGATGCATTGTTATTACAAGGCTGATTATGTCAGATTGAATGCTTTGAAGACGGTCGTATACGCATCGATTGCATTTGTACTTCTTGCGGCAATCATAGTAGTTTATCGGCTGGATGACATTTTGAGTAATATACTGAAATATGATTATAAGAAGATGGTGGCGGGTATTTTATTGATCTATGGAATATGGATCTTTGTATATTGGCTGATCGCACGAGTAATCTATGCTAAGAAGTATGAGAATAGCAGATCGGATATTATTATCTATAATCATAACCTGAAGAAGTTGCAGGAAGAAGCAGAGAAGGAAGTTGTGAAGGCGAAAGGAGGAGTAGTGATCGATGACGGCTTTATTGACTTTTAGAGATAACGTGAAGGCTTTTATCAGCCGCTACGATTATATATTTACTCCAATCGGCAAGGGAATACTTGCGTTGTGTATTTTCTTTTCAATTAGTACGCAGTTCGGATATCTTGCAGTGCTTAGTAAGGGAATTCTTTTGGTGCTACTTGCATTGATCTGTGCATTTTTACCATTGGAGATTATTACCGGGATTTCTGCAATTCTGATTGTATTGCAGTCATTTAAAGTGTCCATTGATGTGGCATTGTTAAGTTTTGCATTGATCATGGTATTCTATTGTGGATATATGCGGTTTATTCCGAAGTCCGGGGTAATTGCATTGTTAGTGCCAATATTTTATGTGTGTCATCTTGCATATGCATTGCCGGTTATAATCGGGGTTTTAGTTGGTCCGGCAGCAATTGTACCTATGGGCTTTGGTGTGATGCTGTATTATTATGAAGGGGCAGTTGCTGATCTGGTCAAGGTGCTGGCTGCGGCTACGGAAGATGACGAAGCAGTGCAGGGATTTCAATATGTGCTGGCTGAATTAGTCGGCAACAAAGAAATGATCTTAACGATTGTAGTGTTTGCTGTTGTGATTTTGATTGCATATCTGATTCATCGTTCATCATTTGAACACGCTTGGATGGTATCCTTTTTAGTGGCAGGTGTATTGAATATTGTTTTATTTTTGGTTGGAAGTGTTACACTAACAATAGAGATGTCAATCGGAGCAATCCTGTTGGAAAGTATTGTAGGAGTACTGATTGCAATTCTGTTTCAATTCTGGAAAGGAATTGTGGATTATCAGAGAACAGAAGTGCTTCAGTTTGAAGATGATGATTATTATTACTATGTTAAGGCAATTCCAAAGTTGTCAGTTTCAGAATCCAATAAGAATGTGAAACATATTAATTCCAAGACTCATAATTAGATGGAGATGTTAACAGTTGAAGCAATTAGTGAATTTTTTTAAAACATATTTTGACTGGTTCTATATTCCGCATGTGACGGTAACGGATGTGATCGAGATTGCGATTATTGCAATTTTAATCTATTACATTATGGACTGGTTTAAGAAGACCCGCGCATGGACATTGATCAAAGGTATATTGGTGTTGTTGTTATTTACGGGGATCGCGATGATATTCCAATTTAATACTATTTTATGGATATTTAAGAATACGATCAGTGTAGGTGTTATTGCGGTTATTATCATTTTTCAGCCGGAATTTCGTAGAGCGTTAGAACAGCTTGGACGTAAGAATTTCATATCTTCATTGTTTACAATGGATGATTCAAAATCGGGAAGAGTGTTGGATCGTAAGATGCTCAATGAGATTACAAAGGCGACATTTGCAATGGCTGAAGTAAAGACAGGAGCGTTGATCGTCTTAGAACAGGATGTCCGATTAGGAGATTATGAAAGAACCGGCATTACGATTGATGCAGAAGTGTCTAGTCAGCTTTTGATCAATATTTTTGAACATAATACACCGTTGCATGATGGAGCGGTGCTAATTCGGGATAACCGAATTGTCAGTGCAACGTGTTATCTGCCGTTATCGGATAATCTGGATATCAACAAGTCGTTGGGAACCAGACACAGGGCAGGAATCGGTGTCAGTGAGGTGTCAGACAGTATTACAGTTATTGTATCGGAAGAGACTGGTGGAGTATCTCTTGCGTATAATGGAACCCTGTATCGGGGACTTACAAGAGAGAGTTTCCCAAAGAAGATAGAAGAATTAAGTAAGAATGAACCAATTACCGGAAAAATGAAGTGGTGGAAAGGTCTTGGTAAACATGAAAAATAGAATTCTTGATCATTTCGGATTGAAAGTGCTATCGTTAATCATTGCTATTTTGATATGGATTATTGTTGCGAATGTAGATGATTATACAACGACGAAACAGATTTCCGGAATACAGATTGAATTTACAAATGGGGATGCCATTACGGAAAAGAATAAAGTATACGAGGTACCGGATGGAACAACGATAGATATTGTTGTGAAAGGACGGAGAAGTGTTGTTGAGAAATTGACGAATGAAGATTTCAAGGCGGTTGCAGATCTGTCGAAGATGTCGGTAACAAATGCAGTTGCAATTAACGTGTCAGCGGTTAGCAGTTATGTAGCGAAGGAGCTTACAATTTCCTATACAGAGAGTGCAATTAATGTTGCTGTGGAAGATAAGTTAGAGAAACAGCTTCCGATTACAGTTCGTGCCAAGTCTGATGTGGCAGATGGATATGCGATCCGTAATAAGACGGCATCGCCGAATCTGATTACGGTGAAAGGCGCAGAGAGTGTTGTGAATACGATTGAAGAGGTTGTTGTAGATGTAGATGTGAAGGGGGCAAGTTCAAGCCTTTCTGCATACGCGACACCAGTATTTTTAGATAAGAGCGGTGATGAGATTGATTCGTCCAAGTTTGATTATGATGTGAAGGAAGTAGAGGTTTCGGTAGAAGTTCTTAAGACGAAAGAATTGGATGTAAGAGTCAAGACAACCGGGGAACCGAAAGCCGGATATGCGATTGCCAGTGTGGATTATCAGCCAACCAGTATTTTAGTAGTGGGCGAAGCAGCAGATCTTGCAAAAGTAGACGAAGTGGTAATTGACGATATTGATGTGACAGATCTTGCAAAAGACTTGGAGACACCGATCACGTTGGCGGATTATCTGCCGAGTGGTATTACGCTTGCGGAAGATACGCAGGAAGTCATGGTTAAGGTAGCAATTGAGAAGGTAGAAGAGAAGACATTAGTGATCAATGCGGATGAGATTAATATTGTTGGTAAGTCAGATGATCTGAATTATGATTTTACACAGAATATCAGTTATACCTTGAAGGTGAAAGGATTAAGTCAGGATCTGGAGAGTCTTAAAGTGACCAATCTGATTCCAAGTATTGATGTGACGGGATATGGAGCCGGAACTTATAAGTTTACAGTAAGTTTCAAAGAATTAAAAGGAATTGAGATATTAGACAGCATAGAGACTGAGTTGGAGATCACACAAATACAATAGGCAGAATAGGAGGAGGGATTGATATGGTAGCACAAAAGATTGTGGTTACCGAACCTTCTGGTTTACATTTGCGTCCGGCAGGGCAGTTGTGTGAGTTGTGTCTTAAGTTTGAATCAAAGATTCAGATTAAGAAAGGATATCAGACAGCAAATGCAAAGAGTGTGTTAGGGGTATTAGCGGCAAGAATCCAGCAGGGAGATGAGATAGAGATTATATGTGAAGGCACGGACGAGCAGGAAGCCATGGCACATATCAGCAAAGCATTTCAGGATGGATTTGGCTTGCCACAGATATAGAGTTTTAGTTGGTGGGTGTGAAGTGCATATTACAGTTGGAGGTGATGTCTTGTGAGAGAAGAATCACAGGAGAAGATCGCACAGTTACAAGAGATTGTTGCAGAGAGTGATAATATTGTATTCTTTGGAGGTGCGGGAGTGTCCACGGAAAGTGGAATACCGGATTTCCGTAGTGTAGACGGCTTGTATAACCAGAAGTATAAGTATCCGCCGGAAGTGATGGTTAGCCATAGTTTCTTTCAGCAGCATACGGATGAGTTCTTTGAATTCTATAAGAATAAGATGATCGCATTAGATGCAAAGCCGAATGCGGCACATAAGAAGTTAGCACAGTTAGAACAGGAAGGTAAAGTTCGGGCGGTGATCACGCAGAATATAGATGGTCTGCATTATGCCGCAGGAAGTAAGGAAGTATTAGAATTGCATGGAAGTGTACATCGCAACTATTGTGAACAGTGCGGTAAGTTCTATCCGGTAGAATATATTGTAGAATCCGAAGGCGTACCAAGATGTGAGTGCGGTGGAATTGTGAAACCTGATGTCGTGTTATATGAAGAAGGACTTGATTATGAGACAATGCAGAAGGCAGTACAGTATATTAAGGATGCAGAAGTATTGATCATTGGAGGTACATCACTTGCGGTATATCCGGCAGCAGGATTCATTGATTATTTCCACGGTAAGCATTTGGTAGTGATCAACATGGATCGTACGGCGAAAGATGTGCATGCAGATCTGTTGATCCGGGAGAAGATTGGCGAAGTATTTGAACAATTATAAGTTGTGTTTGCCAAGTGTGGTAGACCGGAGTGCATTGGAACGATATTGGCTGGGTGTAGTACCGGTCTGCTTACGGAAATTTTCTGCAAAATAGCTTTGGTTTGGAAATGCTAGGGTGGAAGCAATCTGTGAGATACTGTAGTTGGAGTAAGTTAGCATATTCTGAGCTGTTTCAATCTTGGTAGATAGAATGTAACTGCTGATTGTACTACCGGTTTCTTTTTTGAATAATTTAGAAAGATAAGCAGGACTTAGGTGAACGTGAGCAGCTAATGTATCTATGGTAATTCGGGTATGTAAATGATCGTAAATATAATCCAGGCATTCAGCAATCTGTTTGGAACAGATTTTTTTCTTGCGAAGGGAACGCATACGTTTGGTATAGTCTTCGCACATGACTGGATGCAGATCTGAGACTGCTTTTGCAGTTTTGCAGGAATCTGCTTTTTGAATATAGAAGTCGCTAAGACTATAAGCGGCGGATAACTCCATGCCGCCTTCAATACAATAACGGGCTACGAGAGCAGTTGTAATAACAAAATGAAATTTCATATTCTGTAGAGGATTCAGAGAAAGGGTTCCAAGCCCTGCTTTATCCATCAAAGGTTCGAGACATAGTTCTCGGACCTTTTTTAGATTTCCGGATTTGATAGCATCATAAAATTCTAATTCTGGGTTGTAAGGGGCCCGCAAGATATCATTTTCTCTTTGTACAAATTCTTTGTAGACAAGTTCCTTATGAAGCGACATAGTAAAATCTCCTTGGTGTGATTGATGAAATTTATATTATTTTTTTGGTAAAAATGACTTGTTTGATTATAGCATGAAAACGACATATTGCACAAGAAAAAGATATAATGGATTAAAATAACATGGTATAACTATTACTACAATAAAGTGAAGAGTCTTAAGACCGGAAAGGAGGAAGAATGAAATTAGAATGTGGCATTAATCTGGGAGGATATTTATCGCAGTGTGAACATTCAATGAAACATTATGTGACATTTATACAGGAAAGTGATCTGAGACAGATTGCGCGATGGGGATTTGATCATGTTCGTCTTCCCATTGATTATGAAGTGCTTGAAGATGAAGAGGGGAATACTCTTGAAGAAGGATATGCTGTGATCAAGGGAGTTCTGGAATGGAGTAAACTTTATGAATTGAATGTAGTGTTGGATCTGCATAAAGCATATGGATACGATTTTAATGATGCGGGAAATAATGAAAAGAATAACTTATTTTCAAATGAATCTTTGCAGCAACGTTTCTTAAACTTATGGGCACAGATTGCAGTGCATTTTGGACACTATGATAACGTTGCGTTTGAATTATTGAATGAAGTGGTCGAAAAAGAGAATGCACAGGCGTGGAATAATTTGATTAGAAAGACAGTAACAACGATTCGTCAGATTACAAATGATACGCCGGTCATATATGGTGGTATTCAGTGGAACAGTGTTAAGACATTGAAGTTATTGGAAGTACCAATGGATTCTAACACGATATTTACGTTTCATTTTTACGAACCGCTGTTATTTACTCATCAGAAAGCACATTGGGTAGAAGCGATGGATAAAAATAAGACAATTGTATATCCGGGACAGATGCAGGATTATCGTAAAGAATCCGAAGTGTTGGGATATCAAGGGGAAGTAGTGATTAAGTCGCATTCGAATACAATGGGGGTAGAATTTATACGAGAAATGGTCCAGGAAGCAGTTCAAGCAGCGGCAAATGCAGGTGTAGGTTTATATTGTGGGGAATTTGGTGTTATTGATCAAGCTCCGTTAATTGATACATTAAGATGGTTCAAGGATGTGAATACAGTATTTCGTGAGAATCATATTGGCTGCGCTGTTTGGAATTATAAGGGAATGGATTTCGGTTTTGTGGATGACCATTATAGTCTGATCAGAGGGAAGCTACTTGATCTGTGGACGGATAGGAAGTAAAGAAGAGGAACACAAAAGTGTCATGAAAGGGAAGAAAGGAATATAAGAAAATGAAAGGTATTTTGAAACAGAGTATAGCGTGGCTGCTTATGGCAGTGATGATAGTTAGTATTGTACCAGCTACATCAGTATCGGCTAAGAATAAAGGTAATGTTAAAGGAATCGTAGTTAAGAACGTGAAAAACAAGAAGCTTGAGTTAGAACCAAAGCAGTCTTTCCGCTTGAAGGTTAAGGTGAAAAAGAAAGGAGCGGTTAGTGAGAAGGTAACTTATGCGTCTTCTAAGAAGTCTGTAGCGATGGTGAACAAGTCTGGTAAGATTAAAGCGGTAAAGGAAGGAAAGGCTGTTATAACCATTAAAAGTGTGGCAAATTCCAAGAAGAAGACACGGATAAAAGTTGTTGTAAGAAAGAAAGAGACGGATACAACAACGCAGAGTACGACACAGACAAGTACAACGGAGTCAACAAATGCAACAACGCAGAGTACGACACAGACAAGTACAACAGAGTCAACAACAGATAAAAAGGATGAGGTTACAAAGCCCTCAGAGGATAAAAAGAACGAAGAGCAGAAACCATCTGAAGATGATAAGCAGGACAAGCCTGAAAAGCCTGAAAAACCTGAAAATCCAGAGAAGAAAGATCTTTCTTATGAGGGATATACCTTGAAATGGAAGGATGAGTTTGATGGTGAGGAGTTAAATCGTAACGATTGGAATGTAGAGACACATGAACCGGGATGGGTAAATAAGGAGTGGCAGGCTTATGTAGATAATACAGAGAATATTTATGTAAAAGATGGTAAGCTTGTGATTAAGCCGGTTGAAAAAGACGGTGAAAACGGGGAAAAATCGTATACCTCCGGTCGTGTGAATACACAGGGAAAACACGATTTTACTTATGGATTGTTTGAAACGAGAGTAAAGGTTCCGACCGGAAAGGGCTATTTACCGGCGTTCTGGATGATGCCTGCGAATGAGAATCTGTATGGACAGTGGCCAAGATGTGGCGAGATTGACATCATGGAGGTTATGGGTCAGGAGACTAATAAAGCGTATGGAACCATTCATTATGGTAATCCGCATGGACAGAAACAGGGTACATATACATTAGATGGCCCGGATTTTGCAAGTGAATATCATACATTTACAGTAGAATGGGAACCGGGAAAAATTGTGTGGTATGTAGATGGTATGAAATATCATGAAGCAAAGGATTGGTATTCAACAACAGAAGGACAGGGAACCGTTGCATATCCGGCACCGTTTGATCAGCCATTCTATATGATCTTGAATCTTGCCATTGGTGGAAGCTGGGTTGGATATCCGGATGAAAATACAACTTATGCAGATCAGGCATTGGAAGTAGATTATGTCCGGGCATATCAGAAAGATCAGAAATATTATGATGATTTAGAAGCATCTGTTGAAAAGCCGGCACAAAAAGAAGTGGTTGAGCCGGAAGCAGGACAGACACATTTGAAAAATGGTGATTTCAGTAAAGCGGATGATCTGTCTGGAAAAGGAGATTCTACATGGAAGTTCGAGACACAGCAGGGTGGTGAAGGTAATGCAGCAATTGTAGATGACGAGAAATTAACAAAAGCGGTCAAGATTAGTACAACAGAGGCAGGTACAGAAGATTATTCAATTCAGTTTGTGCAGCCAAATGTACCGGTCAAACAAGGTGGAACATATAAAGTTACATTTGATGCATATGCAGCAAGTGAAAGAACGATGAAGGTGGGTGTATCCGCACCGGATTATAACTATGCAAGATATATGCAGGATACAGTGGTTAATCTTACAACAGAAAAACAGACATACACATATGAATTTACGGTGAAAGATCATGATGATGCGAATGCAAGATTGGAGTTTAATTTAGGAAAGACTGCATCAACAGCAGATGTATACATCGGAAAAGTAGCTATCGTAAAGACCGGAAGTGTTGAGATTGACAACAGTAAGAAAGTGCTGACGGATGGTAATTATGTATATAACGGTAAGTTCCAGGAAGGTACAGAAGCTGGAAAGAAATATATGCAGTACTGGACAATTGAAAATAAACAGAACAAAGAAGTATCTTATAAGGTGACGGGTGTAACAGATAACAGAAGATTAAAAGTTACAACAAAGGACTGCGAAGATGTTAAGGATATTACGGTTGCACAGACAGAGTTACCACTTACACCAGGAAAGTATGAATTGACATTTGATGCAGTGACAGAGAATAATGAAGCTACAATTAAGGTATTGGTTGCAGGAGAAGAGCAAGAGTTTGTTATCAATAAAGACTCCAAGACACAGTCTTATAAGTTTGAAGTTGCAAAAGATGCAACGATAGCAGATATTGACGATATTAAGTTTTATGTAGGTGTCAACGATACCGTATATTTAGATAATATTTCTATTGTTGAAGATACATTGATTAAGAATGGATCCTTCAATGCAGGTCTTGCCGGATATGAGGTATATGCCAATACACCGGGAAATGTAAGCTATGTAGTAGACAGCCAGTCGGAGGATAATGCATTTGATATAACGATTAAGGATACCGGAGAGAAGGATTTCCATATCCAGTTAAAGCAGAATGCGGTTGCATTAGAAAAAGATAAATGCTATCGTTTGACATTTGATATTAAGTCTTCGATCGATCGTAAAGTATCTTATGCGATTCAAAGAAATGGATTAGTATATAAGAATAAGGATGGAGGAGAGGATTGGACACCGTATGTTCAGAATGAAATTGATGTATCAAATGAGTATCAAACGGTAAATGTTCCGTTTAAGATGTCATATGATACAGATACAGCGGCTATATTCAATATTGCAATGGGTGCAGTTGGTGGTAAACAGATTCAGGAACAGCATAGAATCTGTATAGATAATATCAATTTAGAAGAGATTGATGAGTCAGAAATGCCGAAGAATGTTAACATGTTAGATCAGATGCGTAGTGTAGTAAATGATGGAACTACTTTTAATGATGGTGAGTTTACAATTACAGGAGACACAGGAAAAAACAACTGGGATATTCAATATGCACAGCAGAATCTTGCATTGGTAAAGGGACATACTTATAAGGTTACTTACACTATAACCTCAAGTGTTGATCGGGTGTATAAGATGGGGTTACGTGATCCCGAACAGGAGTATAAGGGATTTTATTCAGATATTCCATTAACAGCAAATGAATCTTATACATTTGAAGAAGAGATTGAGTGGACGGAGAATTCAACAGAAACTGGTGAATTTATGTTATTATTAGGAACACCGGAAGGTGGAGAAAAGATAGGACCACATACAATTAAAATTTCAGATGTATCAGCAGTTAAGGTTGATAAGTAATATAAAAAGATAAAAGATATTCCCGGAGTGTTAGCAATGGGTGAGCAGAAAAGGATAATGTAGTAGAAATGCTGTATTATCCTTTTTGCATTATAGGAAAGTTATCCTATAATGCAAAAAACACTCTGCGAAGGATGCGCATCTGTGGAGAAGAAGATAATTGATTCACAATTCCCCAGAGGGGCAAAGGAGTTGCAAGCGGCTTTTGGTTCTGTATGAAGTAGTCTGCTTGATATTTTGTAATATAATGGTATAAGTATAACTTATATCTTGAGAAAGGCTCAAAATGCAAGAAAAAATGTCGAAAATTGCATTTTACCCCTATACAAACCACAGTATATAGTATATAATAAGGCTATGGGAAATCTATTAGATATAAGGAGAGATTATATGAATGTCAATCTGGAATACTATAAGATTTTCTATCATGTAGCCACCGAGCTTAGCATTACTGGTGCTGCAAAGAAGCTCTGTATATCACAACCTGCCGTCTCCCAAGCTGTGAAGCAGCTCGAGCAGGGATTAGGGATTGAGCTTTTTACCAGGCGTGCGAAAGGTGTCAGTTTAACCCGAGCTGGAACTTTGTTGTATTCTTATGTCGGGAATGGCTATGAGACGATTCTTGCAGGCGAGACACAGCTTGCCAAGATGATGAATCTAGAATATGGAGAGGTGCGTATCGGAGCCAGTGATATGTCCTTGCAGTTCTATCTGCTTCCTTATCTAGAGCAGTTTCATCAGCTATATCCAGAGATTAAGGTTACTGTAACCAATGCCCCAACGCCGCAGACCATTGACCACCTGCATCAGGGACGTATCGATTTCGGGGTCGTGACCAAGCCTGTAGAAGTCGATTCTAAGTTTGATATTACTTGTGTCCGCAAGATTCAGGATGTGTTTGTGGCAGGGGATAAGTTCCGTTATCTGAAAGGTAAGAAGTTAGATTACAAGGAGTTATCTACATTGCCTCTCATATGTTTGGAAGGCGATACGAGTACAAGGAAATATGTAGATAGCTATTTGGAGGAGAAGAAGGTATCTGTTACCCCGGAATTTGAACTTGCAACAAGTGATATGATCGTGCAGTTTGCAATGCGTAATCTGGGAATTGGGTGTGTTGTGGAAGATTTTGCTAAGAAGCAGATCGACAGTGGAGAATTATTCCGGTTAGAATTTAAGAATCAGATCCCGGAACGGGATATGTGTCTGCTGACCGATCAACGCTCTACAATGTCTGTAGCAGCAGCTAAGTTGTTGGAATTACTTAGGGAAACGAGTACCAATTAGAGAACCGATAGCACAATAGGAAGCTATTAACGTCTTGCAGCGTGGCATGATCAGAGAATCTTAGAAGGACACAATGTAAGCGGATAGTGAATAGGAGGATAAGATGGAGTTGAATAACACATTTAAGTTAGTGAATGAAAAGGGTCAGGAGATTGTATATGTTGGATTAAGCGTGGTAGAGAATCCGGAGAATGGACAGCGTTACCTGATCTACACAGAGGCTGATAATGCCAGGGAAGAGACTGGTAAGCAGGTTGATCTGTATGCTTGTGTATACGGTAAGGAGAACGGAAGAATCGTATTAGATCCAATTACAACGGAGAAAGAGAAGACCTTGATCAAGACATTTATTGAGAAGAATATTAAGGTTGCATAGTTAATCTAATTGGAAAACCTTTCTTTAATATTAGAGCAGCTATCCTTTGCGTAGAATGGGAATGTGAAGGTGGCTGTTCTTTTTTGTATATGATAAGACGGAGAGCGATTCGTGTTTTCCTGATATATAGAAAACTTATGGAGCGATCTTTTAGGTATAAGCTGTACTTATGAGATATAAGTGCAGCTTATGGATAACATTAGAAATATTGATTTTACTTATGCCTTGAATTGCAGTATACTAAACGAGTGTGATGAAGGGCAATTCTGTCTTCATTTACAATATATATGGTCAAAGAAAGGGTTATGCACATGGTTAAAGCAGTAGTAGGAGCGAATTGGGGAGACGAAGGTAAGGGTAAGATTACCGATATGTTAAGTAAGGAAGCGGATATTATTGTACGTTTTCAGGGTGGTGCCAATGCAGGTCACACGATTGTGAACAATTACGGTAAGTTTGCACTTCATACATTACCATCCGGTGTATTCTATGATCACACCACAAGTATTATCGGTAATGGTGTTGCATTGGATATTCCAAAGTTATTTAAAGAGATTCAGGAAGTGACTTCGAAGGGAGTTCCGGCACCAAAGATCTTAGTATCGGACAGAGCACAGATGGTTATGCCATATCATGTGTTGTTTGATACATATGAAGAGGCAAGACTTGCAGGTAAGTCATTTGGTTCTACTAAGTCCGGTATTGCTCCGTTCTATTCAGATAAATATGCCAAGATCGGATTCCAGGTATCGGAGTTATTTATGGATGAGGCTGCACTGAAGGATAAGATTGAGCGCGTAATCGCACAGAAGAATATCCTGTTAGAGCATTTATATCATCAGCCATTACTTACAGTAGATGAAGTATATAACACATTGATGGAATATAAGAGCATGGTAGAGCCATATGTATGTGATGTATCTGCATATTTGTGGCAGGCAATCAAGGATGGGAAGAACATCTTATTAGAGGGTCAGTTAGGCTCTTTGAAGGATCCGGATCACGGTATTTATCCGATGGTTACATCTTCTTCTACATTAGCTGCTTATGGTGCAATCGGAGCTGGTATTCCACCATATGAGATTCAGAAGATCATTACGGTTGTAAAGGCATATTCTTCTGCTGTTGGTGCCGGTGCATTTGTCAGTGAGATCTTCGGTGACGAGGCAGACGAATTAAGACGCCGTGGCGGTGATGGCGGTGAGTTTGGTGCAACAACAGGACGTCCTAGAAGAATGGGTTGGCTCGACTGTGTTGCTTCTAAGTATGGCTGCCGTATTCAAGGTGCAACCGATGTAGCATTTACGGTATTGGATGTATTAGGATATTTAGATGAGATTCCGGTATGCGTTGGATATGATATTGATGGAGAAGTTACAACAGATTTCCCAACCACTGCAAAGCTTGAGAAAGCGAAGCCGGTATTTAAGACATTACCGGGATGGAAGACAGATATTCGTGGAATTAAGAAGTATGAAGATCTTCCGGAGAATTGTAGAAAGTATATCGAGTTCGTTGAGGAGCAGATTGGATTCCCTATTACGATGGTATCCAATGGTCCGGGAAGAGAAGATATTATCTATCGTTAAGAATAATATATAAAGGTTATCCTATAGAGAAAGCCTGCTGGAGAGTGGAAGCTCCGGCAGGCTTTTTCTTGTATTTCTGATATATAACTTACAATTATTGTCTCTGCATGTTAAATATTAGTAAATATAAACGGATAATTGTGATCCCTAAATTATCGCCGCTTTATATTGCTACTCGCTTTTCTTCCGGATTTGAGCTATAATGTGCACATGAGAAAATGAATGATAAAGAAATAACGGGAAGGATATTTTATGGAACATACAGTAAGAAAGAATAAGAATAACCGGATTGGGATGCGTGTGATTGCAGGAATCTTCATTATGATTGCTGTGATCCGCATTGTTGTGGTGATAACGAGTAGGGAACCGACAAATCGTGTTGTAACAGCAGTTCTTTGTGCGGGCTGCCTTGCATATGGAATCTATCTGCTGCAGCAGACATTACGCCCTCAGGCATATGATATTACATATGTGTTTGGAGATAAGACCATGACGCTTAAGATGCATCGGAAGGAGATGACAATCTCTTATGGTGAGATTCGGGATCTTGGATATGTGGTTCCGAATGAGAACATGGATTACAGTCTGATTCAGATCTATATTGGAAAGGAACAGTTTGTGATACCATTTACTTCGAACCGGGAGATCGGCGAGGCATTATATGGTATGTTGAAGATGAAGAAGGAAGAGGCAGAACAAGAAGAGCAGTAATGCAATAGATCGGAACCTGGGAAGCATATGTAACAGGAAGGAAAGCTTTTGGCGATTGGGATACCGGGAAAGAATGAAATGCATACGATTGGAATGGAGGAAGAAGTAATGGCAACCAAAGATAAGATATTGGAAATGTTACAACAACAGGATTCATTTGTGTCAGGACAGGTATTGTGTGATCAGTTTGGCATCTCCAGAACTGCAGTGTGGAAGAACATGAATGCATTGAAAGAGGATGGATATGTGATTGAATCTGTGAATAACAAAGGATATCATTTGGTGGAAGAGCCGGATGTGATCGATCCAAAACGTATCGGAGAGTATCTTCATACGCAGTGGCTGGCACACAATATTGTCTATGATAAGAAGATGGATTCTACGAATACACAGGCAAAGATATTAGGAGAGTCCGGCAGGGAGAATGGAACGGTTGTGATTGCGGAACAGCAGACAGCAGGCAAAGGACGCAGAGGCAAGACATGGGTATCCCCGATGGGAAACTGCTATTTCACGGTGTTGTTAAGACCGGATGTACATGCAGACCGTGCATCCATGATCACGTTGGTATCGGCATTGGCATTAGCACAGGCAGTTGAAAATGTGATGGAACTGCGGACGATGATTAAGTGGCCGAATGATGTGATCGCAAATGGTAAGAAGTTATGCGGAATCCTGACAGAGAGCAGCAGTGACTTGGAATATATTAATTATGTGGTGGTTGGAATCGGAGTGAATTGCAACCAGACAGAGTTTCCGGAAGAGATTCGTGAGATAGCGTCATCTATCTGTCTGGAAACAGGAAAAAAGGTGGATCGAACCCGTTTGCTGGCAGAGTTTTTTAATTGTTTTGAGGTATATTATGAGAAGTTCTTAGAGACAGAGGATCTGCAAGGGTTAGTTGAGGATTATAATGCAAGGCTGATCAACCGTGGGAAAGATGTTAAGATAGTAGAAAAAGAGCAGGAGACGGTATTGCGGGCAATTGGTGTAGATCAGCGCGGAGGTCTGATCGTAGAGGATAAGGCAGGTGTACAGCGATCCATTATATCTGGTGAAGTATCGGTTCGTGGCTTGTATGGGTATGTATAGAAATGACAGATTGATAAGGGTTATGAGCCTTGCCATAACGGGTGTTTTAATGTGAGATATAGACACATAACTTAAGTATCGTGCATATTGAATAAAAAATAATATCAGATGGCTTGAAAATACAGCGTAGATTGTGAAATTTGTTATATATACATAATGTACATATTATGATATGCCTCTGTGTTATAACACGGTATACTTAATAAAATTAAGTATTGAATGCGAAATAGTCTATAATATATAAATGACAACTTAATTAAATTAAATAAAAAGGTGTTTTTGCGTTATAAAATTTATTATAAAAGAGGGTCACTTGCATAAATTAAGTTATTTCTATATAATACTTTATAGACAAAGGCGTCTGAGTGAAAAGAACATACGTCTGTCGTATGTTCTTTTTTTACTTAATATAATTAAGTCGCCAGTTATAAGGAGGATATAAGAATGTCATACGTTGATGAGGTACTTGAAGTAGTACAGAAGAAAAATGCAGACCAGCCTGAGTTCTTGCAGGCAGTAACAGAGGTACTTGAGTCATTAAGACCTGTAATTGATGCAAACGAGGATCTTTACAGAAAGAACGCAATCTTAGAGAGAATCACAGAGCCGGATCGTCAGATCATGTTCCGTGTTCCATGGGTAGATGACAATGGTCAGGTACAGGTTAATAGAGGTTTCCGTGTACAGTTCAACAATGCAATTGGACCTTACAAGGGAGGTTTGAGACTTCACCCATCTGTTAACTTAGGTATCATCAAATTCTTAGGTTTTGAGCAGATCTTCAAGAACTCTCTTACAACACTTCCAATCGGTGGTGGTAAAGGTGGTTCTGATTTCGATCCTAAGGGTAAATCAGACAGAGAGATTATGGCATTCTGCCAGAGCTTTATGACAGAGCTTTCAAAATATATTGGTGCTGATATCGATGTTCCTGCAGGTGATATCGGAACAGGTGCCAGAGAGATTGGATTCATGTTCGGTCAGTACAAGAGAATTCAGGGAATGTTCGAAGGAGTATTAACCGGTAAAGGTCTTACATGGGGCGGTTCTCTTGCTCGTACACAGGCTACAGGATATGGTTTGTTATACTTAACCAATGCATTATGGAAAGATCACGGCATGAACTTGGAAGGCAAGATCGCTACTGTATCAGGTGCTGGTAACGTTGCAATCTACGCAATCGAGAAGGCTCAGGAATTAGGTGCTAAGTGTGTAACATGTTCTGATTCAACAGGTTGGATCTATGATCCGGAAGGAATTGATGTTGCATTACTTAAGGATGTTAAGGAAGTAAAACGTGCTCGTTTGGATGCTTACGCAGCTGCTCGTCCATCTGCTGAGTATCATGTTAAGAAAGATGCAAATGATCACGGTGTATGGTCAATCAAGTGTGACCTTGCTCTTCCATGTGCAACTCAGAATGAGTTAAACATTGATGATGCTAAGATGTTGGTTGCTAACGGATGTAAGTCAGTAACAGAGGGTGCTAACATGCCTACAACATTAGATGCTACAAAATACTTACAGGAGAATGGCGTATTATTCGTAGGTGGTAAGGCTGCTAACGCTGGTGGTGTTGCTACATCTGCATTAGAGATGAGCCAGAACTCTGAGAGATTATCATGGACATTCGAAGAGGTTGATGGTAAGCTTAAGGGAATCATGGAGACAATCTACGCTAACATCAGTGATGCTGCTAAGAGATATGATATGACAGTTGGTGGCAACACAGATTATGTAGCAGGTGCTAATATTGCCGGATTCGAGAAGGTAGTAGATGCTATGCTTGCTCAGGGCGTGTGTTAGGCATTGAGCACTTAGCGAATGCGAAGCATGAGGTTAGTGTGAAAGCCCTTCCTGAGACTTCATTGCAACGAGCCTAAGGCGAAGTTGGAATGGTAGTCGAATGGAAGATTATTGATATAGTGTTTAATATGGAAAGGATGCCACGCAAGGTACTTGCAGATGGCATCCTTTTTTGTTTATTCAGTTCTTGCAAAGCAAGAACCGCAAATACATGAAACGACTCCGGTTTCGTAAGAAGACGATATAGCTTGTAGAGAGCAAGCGAGGGTCATGAATGATGTTAGCGGGTTACAAATGGCAATATAATGGTAGTCGAAAAGAATTTGTTTGTGAAGCTCAGAAAGTAAAAAATATTAAGAATGGGAAATAGGAGTATAAGAGCGAATGAGTAAGAGAGATCAGTTATCCTTGTTTCGGTATGATAGGTTTCGTCCGGGATATGATATTAATTTGAAAAATATTTTTTTATCTTGCAATGGTCGATTAAATGATATTTTTGAGGGAATTGCAGAGACAAATATAGATGGAAATGAATTAAACGAACAAATTACTCGGCTGGAACATTTTGCGTATATAAAGTGTTTTACGGAAACGCCAACAAATAATCTTATGTGGGCTCATTATGCTGATAATTATTCAGGGTTATGCTTTGAATATGATTTATCGCTATTAAAGGAGGATAATGAATGCATTCGGAGAATGATGCCGGTAAATATATTCAAAGAAAAGAAGTGGTGGGATGGAAATATGCGACATGGCAGATAGTGCGAATGATATAATAGATGAAGATTGGATTACGGATTCAAACGGTTTCTTTTATGTAAAAGCTAATCATTGGAGATACGAAAAAGAATGGCGTTGTGTTTTTTTGAAAAATGAAATAGAAAAACAGACCAATAACATAGAATCAATAGATATGGAGTTTGATTGCGTAAAAACAATATATTTAGGACCGAGAGCTACAAAAGAAAATATTAAAAAAATATGCAATACGATCGGGGAATATAAAAAAGAACAGGGTAGGGAAATTGATGTTAAACAAATTGTGTTAAATAGCAATACCTGTGATTTAGAAATACAATAAAAGTTTGTTGGGTATATCACGTTATTCTTCATTAGGAAGAATTGAATAATCTTACAAATTTTAGTATACTTATACCAAAAGCTGAAAGAGGATTTTATCATGCAGGCGTATAATAGAAGTGGAAGATACATTCGAAAGATCGCATATATCGGGTTGAGTTGTATGTTGATACTGGCAACCGGGTGTACAAGAGATGCATTTACAGAGGAACAGAAACAGGAGCAATTTGAAAAGTGTAAAGAGATTGCTGCAAATTGGTTTGAGACGAATATGCCCGAGGTGAAGATATTAGAATGTGAACTTGTGATAGATGGGGATGTGACAGGATATGGCTTAACAGATACGGTAAAGGGAACTTACCGGTTATCCGGACACCAATATGCTTATTTGTATATTACGGAAGAAGATAAGATGTATACAGATGAAGATACCCCATTGGCAGAACAGTATTTGATAGATCATTATACTGCGGATCTTGGTATTGATTATGAAGATGCAGCAGCTGAATTGGATGGATGGGTAAATACTACAACATATAAAAATGATTTCATTGACGAGGAACATTTGGAAAAGGGGGAAGGAGAGACACCGTTGGGTGACCGGCTGCCATATGGATTGTCGGAAGAGGAATTATATGAGTATTTAGATGATCGTTACCAGAAATTGTCGGGAGATTGGCTACATAAGCCGGAGCTATATCTCTTAGTGAAAGACATCGATTCTATTGATATCGATAGCATTTCTCCTGAAATAATTAAAAAATACTCGGGTGTAGCATGTTACATTGTGGATTCGGATATGCAATACAGGATAGAATTATATTGTGATCAGGTGCAGGGGCATGACGCGGTGGATAAATATGTAAATATAGTGCGGAAGGGGCCACAGAATGAAGAGATATCGGATGAGGGCGATTCACTGAAGGAACGAATTTGGAATCGATATTGGGACATGCCGGGGGGCAGTTTCAAGCAATATGATTATGATACGTTAGAGCCGATCATACAGGAGAAGACAGAAGAGGAAAATTCGGGGGAAATGGCAGAAGATTGACATAAGAAAGGCATACAAGATGAAGACTGAGAAGAAGAACAAATATGAGATAGACATGTGCAATGGTTCCATATTGGATAAATTAATATCCTTTTCGATCCCATTGATGTTATCCGGAATCTTACAACTGTTATTTAATGCGGTGGATATTATCGTAGTTGGACGGTTTACGGGAAGTGAAGCATTGGCGGCGGTTGGTTCAACAACGGCGCTGATTAATGTTTTTGTGAATCTGTTTATGGGAATCTCGTTAGGTGCCAATGTATTGGCAGCAAGATTCTACGCCACCGGACAGGATAAGGAGATGTCAGAGACGGTGCATACATCGATCACACTTGCACTAATTAGCGGAATTGTGATGGGGCTTGTGGGAATCTTAGCGGCTAAGGGAGCCTTAGAGCTTATGGATACACCGGACAATGTGTTGGATCAGGCAACCCTATATATGAGGATCTATTTTATGGGAATGCCATTTTTCATGTTGTATAATTATGGAGCTGCCATTTTACGGGCGGTGGGAGATACGAAGCGTCCATTGTATTTTCTGATTCTGTCCGGCACAACCAATGCGATCCTTAATATGTTTCTCGTGATCCGGTTTCATATGGGTGTGGCGGGTGTTGCGATTGCAACGGTCATTTCGCAGTGCATATCATGTGTGTTAGTGTTGAAGTGCCTATATGATTCGGAGGGCAGTTACCAGTTGCGGTTTTCCAAGCTTGGAATGAAAGCATGTTATGTAAAGCAGATCTTTCAGGTTGGAGTACCGGCGGGTATCCAAAGTACGATCATCAATTTTTCGAATGTGTTATTACAGTCATCCGTGAATTCCTTTGGTTCGGTTGCAATGGCTGGTTATACAGCAGCGAACAATATCTTAGGATTCTTATATGTATCAGTGAACTCCATTACGCAGGCATGTATGAGCTTTACCAGCCAGAATTATGGTGTGCGGAAGTTCAAACGGATGGATAAGGTGTTATTGGAATGCCTGGGATTGACGGTAGTTGTTGCATTGGTGCTTGGTGGAGGTTCGTACCTGTTTGGTTCCGAATTAATGCACATTTATACTAAGAGTGCAGATGTAGTGGCTTGTGGTGTGGATATTATGTTATATACGACGGTAACATACTTCCTTTGTGGAATCATGGATCTGTTTCCGGGAGCGTTACGGGGAATGGGACATTCTACCGTGCCGATGATCCTTTCGGTAATTGGAACGGTCGGAACAAGAATTGTGTGGATCTACCTGGTGTTTCCGTATCATAGAGCGTTGGATTTTCTGTTCATATCGTATCCGGTATCGTGGCTGTTAACGATCGTAATGCAGGTTGTCTGTTTCTATTTTGTGAGGAAAAAGGTACATGCGATGTAAATAAGCTGAAATGGAGGGATTATTATGGAAGACTTAAAGAGTAAGAAGTTCTGGCAGCACATTGGAGTTGCGACACTTGGCATGCTATTGTTTGCCATGGGTATTAACCTGTTTATTGTACCGGCAGATCTGTATAATGGCGGAATCCTTGGTATCAGTCAGATTCTGCGTACAATATTCGTGCATTATCTGCATTTGTTTTCGGGCAAGACCGATATTGCGGGTGTTATCAATCTGGTGCTAAATGTTCCCCTTTTTATATTGGCATATGTATCTATTAGCAAAAGCTTCTTTACAAGAACTTTGATCTGTGTGATCAGCCAGACGATCTTCTTTAGTTTCATACCGATTCCGGCAACACCGATCGTATCCGATTCGCTGACAGCGAGTATGATCGGCGGCATCATGGCAGGTGCAGGAATTGGAATTGCCTTGCGTTCGGGTGGCTCGAGTGGTGGAATGGATATTGTCGGAATGTATTTTACGAAGAAGTACAAGGATTTCAGTGTCGGAAAAGTATCCCTTGCGGTGAACTGCGTGGTATATGGAATCTGTGCGATGTTGTTTGGTCTGCCGACGGCAATCTATAGTATCATTTACTCGGCGGTAAGTACGTTGATGACAGACAAAGCACATATCCAGAATATCAATGTGGAGGTTATGATCTTCACGAAGGAAGCACCGGAGCAGATTGTAGATTGTATTGTACATGAATTTCACCGGGATGCGACCTGGTGGGAGGCAAAAGGCGGTTATACGGAAGATAAGACCTACATGGTAATGACAATCCTATCCAAGTATGAGTGTGAACATCTGCGTCCGAAGCTCAAAAAGATTGATGAGCATGCATTTGTTGTGGTCAAGGAAGGCATGCGGATCGCAGGTAAGTATGAGAAGCATTTGTGAGGACTTGACACTCCATAATATAAAAATTATAATAAAATCATCGGAAATTATGAATAGACTTCTGACAAGAAGTCTATTTCTTTGCTGAGGTATAATAGATGATTTCATGAATGATAGAAATGGAGGCGCATATGGAACTTCAACAGTTACAGTATTTTATGGTGGCAGCACAGTACGAACACATTACGAAAGCTGCGAATTCTCTGCATATTGCACAGCCGGCACTTTCGCAGTCGATCAAGCGGTTAGAGCAGGAATTAGGGGTCAAGTTGTTTGATCGGAGGAAAGGTGGTATTACATTAAGTGCACCGGGCAGGCTGCTGGTAGATGAACTCAAGCCGATCATGAAGAGTTTGGATGATCTGCCAAAGAAGTTGGCGGATACGGCAAGAAAGCAGCATATGACCATTCATTTGAATGTATTGGCGGCATCCGTCCTGGTGACCAATTGTATTATTGCCTATAAGGAGAAACATCCGGATGTGAACTTCCAGTTTGTGCAGAGTCAGTCTTCTCTGGATTATGATCTGTGTATTACGGCTACTTTGCCAAAGCGTTCGATGGCAGCAAATCAGACGATATTAGAGGAGAAATTCTTCCTTGCGGTTCCGTTGTCTTCTCCGTATGCAGATTATGATGAGATTGATCTTTCCGAAGTGTCAGAGGAAGGATTTATTGTGATGGCGAATACCAGACCGATTCGTAGCATCTGTGACCAGTTTTGCTTTGAAGCAGGATTTTCGCCGGATATCGTATTTGAGAGTATGAATTTTGAGTCTGTGCGAAGCCTTATTAGTGCAGGTCTTGGAATTGGGTTCTGGCCGGAATATTCATGGGATAGCATTTGGCAGAAGTCAACGAATGTAGCGTTGTTACCGATCAAAAGCCCGGATTGTAAGCGTGATATTATTATCACATATAATCCGCAGTTTTCGGATAATCCGATCGTTAAGGATTTCTATGAATTTCTGATTCAGTTTGCAATGGATTGTAAAGAAGAGCATGAAAGAAATCGCCAATTGAATGGACGAATCTAGATAACATATGAGACAGGCAGCAGGTTTTGTGTGGTTTACGTGAAAGCCTGTCAGAGAGGAAGAATAAGATGAGTAATGAGAGTAAGATTGCTGCAAAGAGGTTAGATCATTTTCAGACCGGAATCTTTGCAGAGTTAAATGATAAGAAAGACGAGATGGAGCAAAAAGGCAAGCACATCTACAACCTGTCAGTGGGAACACCTGATTTTGAGCCGCCGAAGCATATTATGGATGCGGTGTTAGAAGCTGCAAGTAAGCCGGAGAATTACAAGTATTCCCTGCGGGATATCCCAGAACTGTTAGAGGCAGTCTCTGCTTATTATAAGAGACGTTTTGGTGTGGAGATTGCGACGGATCAGATCACAGGGGTACATGGTACACAGGAAGGAATGGGACATGTTGGAATGGCATTGCTAGACGAGGGTGATCTTGTGTTATTGCCGAATCCCGGTTATCCCATCTTTGAGGCAGGTTCTTACTTAAGTGGTGCAGATATGTATTTCTATGATCTGAAGGAAGAAAATGATTTCCTTCCGGTGTTATCTGAGATCCCGGAAGAGATTGCAAAGAATGCTAAGCTGATGATCGTATCGTATCCGTATAATCCGGTCTGCCGGACAGCACCAAGATCTTTCTATGAAGAGTTGGTGGCATTTGCAAAAAAATATAATATTTTCGTGATTCATGATAATGCATATTCGGATATTATCTATGATGGCAAGGTGGGAGAGTCCTTCTTATCTGTTCCGGGTGCTATGGATATCGGAGCAGAGTTCTTCTCTTTATCAAAGTCGTTTAATGTGACCGGTGCAAGAGTTTCTTTCTTCTTAGGCAGAAAGGATGCAGTGGATGCACTCAAATTACTGCGTAGCCAGTTTGACTTCGGAACCTTTCTTCCGGTTCAGTATGGTGCGATTGCAGCATTGAATGGATCGAATGAATTCGTGAAGGCACAGTGTGCAGAATACCAGAAAAGAAGAGATGCCTTGTGTGGAGGCTTTCGCAGCATTGGCTGGAATGTACCGGATAGTCAGGGAACGATGTTTGTGTGGGCACCGGTGCCGGAAGGATATACAAGTTCAAGAGAGTTCTGTATGACAATGGTTGAACAGGCAGGGGTGTTATGTACACCGGGTGATGCGTTCGGAACCGGTGGAGAGGGTTATGTCCGTTTTGCACTGGTAATGCCGCCGGAGGAACTTGCCAAGGTTGTTCAGGCAGTGGATGAGAGTGGAATCTTACATAGATGATCATAATATAGAGATCTGTGGTGTTAGTGGATGTCGTATTCTATGATAACAGCGTCATAAGATAAAATTATTACAATATAATTTTTATATGTTCGACAATGATAACCCGGAGCGATATACTGTGAATTTTGCCCGGGGCATGTAAGCAGTACGGCATTGATCTGATCTCAATGATCGCACCGACCTCAAAGGAGAGAATTGAACGGATCGCAAAGGAAGCAGAGGGATTTATCTATTGCGTATCTTCCTTAGGTGTAACCGGTGTGCGGTCTGAGATTACGACGGATATCGGAGCTATGGTACAGCATGTTAAGGCAGTAACGGATACACCGGTTGCGGTTGGATTTGGAATTTCCACACCGGAACAGGCAAAGAAGATGGCAGTCCTTTCCGATGGTGCCATTGTTGGAAGTGCAATCGTGAAGCTGGTGGCAAGGTATGGAAAGGATGCAGTGCCTTATGTTGCGGATTATGTAAAGAGCATGAAGGATGCAGTGTTACAGGCATAATAATCAGGAAAATACATCAGAGTAACCAATTAAGTGATTACGGGAAATTAAGGCAGATGTGCAGAACTCAAAAAGAGGTGCATGTCTGACCTTTTTTGCGTTATAGGAAAGTTCGTTCTATAAAGCAAAAACGCTCCGCTAAGAATGCGCATCTTGCGGAGAAGAAGATAATTGCTTCACGATTCTGCGACTCTTTGTTCTTGTAAATCAATGCAAAACTAAGTATAATAGAATGAATAATCAGTATTTCGTAGAGAAGAAGGGTGAATATGAGTCAGTTTTCATGGGAAAATGAATGGCGTTTACAAAAGTTAAAAGAAGAATCCTTTATGGTCAGGCATATTATGGACAAGACACCAGGATGGGTGAAGTTTGTAGAGAAGAAGGTACCGGCAACCTTGCAGAAGACATTGGAGACAGCATTTACCAAAGCATTTGTCACTGTGTTTGAGAAAGGATCCGGTCTGATCGAGAAGACATACCGTAAGCAAAGACATGAACGGTTATTTCGGGAGCATGAGAGGGATATTCATAAGGAGGGCTTCAATGGTAAGTCATTGCGGCGGTTTGAACGCCAGGCCAAACGTACGGCAGCTAAGAATCTGACGATTACAACGGTAGAGGGGATTGGTTTTGGTATTGTGGGATTAGGAATACCGGACATTCCAATCTTTGTATCAGTCATGCTCAAAAGTATCTATGAGATTGCGTTAAGTTATGGATTTTCCTATAGTACGGATAAGGAGAAATTATTCATCCTTAAGCTGATCGATGCGGCATTGAAGAGTGGAGAGACATTGCGTAAGAAGGACGCAGATATGAATAAGCTGATCCGGTGGTATTTTGAGGAAGAGGAGACTGCGGAGGCAGAGACGGATCCATTCGTAGTTGAGCTACAGATCAAACGGCAGATTGATTCTTCAGCGGAGGCATTATCCCATGAATTGTTATATGGTAAGTTCCTGCAGGGATCTACCTTTATTGGAGTGATCGGAGGAACAGCAGATTTCACTTGTCTGAAGAGAATTACGGATTATGCAACATTGAAGTACAAACGGCGTTTTCTGTTGCGCCAGTTGCCGGAAACAATGGATTAGGGAATCATTTGTTACATAAAGTTCAGAAAGATTTAACAAGACATTATAAGGGAAATGTATTACAATGAACTCTGTATGAAAGAGTGAAGGAGCCTTATTATGAATATAGGATTATTTACGGATACTTATTATCCGGAATTGAACGGAGTAGCCAATTCGGTATATTTACTTAAGAAAGAATTAGAAAAAAAGGGACATAACGTATATGTGATCACAACCAAGACACCCGGTGCACCGGCAAATGAAAAGGGTGTTTTTCGTGTGCCGTCGAAGGCATGTTCTTTCGTGCCGGAGCGAAGGATTGGATTATTCTATCATCCAAAGATCGCTAGGAAGATCCATAAGATGAAGTTAGATATTATACATACGAATACAGAATTTGCAATTGGTATGTTCGGACGGATTATGGCACATGAATTATTTGTGCCGGTAGTTCATACCTATCACACAATCTACGAGGATTATACACATTATATTAAGAAATATATATCCAGTGAGAAACGTGCCAGGACACTTGTCAAACTTTTTAGTAAATTCAGTGTACGTGGTGCAGAGGAATTGATCGTTCCAACAGAGAAGGTGGCAGATCTGATGCGTCAGTATGGTGTCAAACCGGATATCAATGTTATTCCAACCGGAATTGATCTGAGTCGTTTTGAAGCAAGAGATACAGAAGCGCAGAAGAGTAGGCTAAAGGCGTCTCTTGGAATACCACAGAGTAACAAGGTGGTATTATACTTAGGAAGAGTGTCAGACGAGAAGAACATAGATGAAGTTATGGGGTATCTGAACCGGTATATGGATGCGAATCCGAATGTCACATTTTTAGTGGTAGGGGATGGACCACAGCGGACAGCACTAGAGCGTCAGGCAAGAGCTCTCAAACATCGGAAACAGATCCTGTTTGCAGGGGCGAAGCCATGGGATGAGATCACGCATTATTATCAGATTGCAGATGTGTTTGTATCAGGATCGACCAGTGAGACGCAGGGACTTACCTATATAGAGGCGTTAGCTTCCGGGTTACCGGTAGTCGCAAGAAAAGATCCGTGTTTAGACGGCGTGTTATTTGAGGGAAAAAATGGATATGAATTTGTCGATGAGGCAACTTTTGTAAGGGGAATGGATGCGGTATTAAAGAATCCGCAGCAGATGGATTACAGTAAGAATGCAATGAACAGTGTAGAACAGTTTTCTACCCAGCAGTTTGCGGATAAAGTGGAGAATATATATTTTCACGTTATTAAGACACACCGCAACATTCTGATGAGGATGGCGAACAAAGTAGCAGGTACAGTCGGATATGAGAGTAAGTCCGTGAAACCGCTCGGGGGCGGTATGGCAATGGAGATCGGGGATTCCAATATGGATGCCAGCCGGATCGGTCTTGGCTGTATGCGTATGGCAGATCTGACAGTGTCTGAGGTGTCGAAGCTTATTAACGCGGCATTGGATAATGGCGTGACATTATTTGATCATGCAGATATCTATGGTGGCGGGCGGAGTGAGGAAGTATTTGGACAGGCATTAGCACAGAATAAGGGGATGCGTGAAAGAATGCGGATTCAGACAAAGTGTGGAATCCGGGAGGGCTATTATGATTTCTCCCAATCCCATATTTTGTCTTCGGTAGATGACAGCCTGCGACGGTTGCAGACAGATTTTATCGACCTGTTATTGTTACACCGCCCGGATGCTTTAATGGATATCGAGGAAGTAGCAGATACATTACATCAGTTGTATCGGACAGGCAAGGTTAAAAGGTTTGGAGTGAGCAACTTTAATGCCGGACAGATTGAATTATTACAGTCTGTGTGTAAAGTTCCGCTACAGGTGAATCAGATGCAGTTTGGTCTGATGCATGCGGGTATGATACGACAGGGAATTGAAAATAACATGCTGACGGACGGGGCAATTGACCGGGACGGTGCAACACTTACTTATTGTCAGTTGCACAATATTACAATTCAGGCATGGTCGCCGCTACAGTATGGATTTTTTGAAGGCAACTTTGTGGACAATGAGAAATTCCCGGAAGTGAATGCGGTTCTTGAGCGGATTGCCGGAGAAAATGGTGTGACGAAGTCGGCGGTTGCGATTGCATGGATCTTGCGACATCCTGCAAATATGCAGGTTTTAGTTGGCACCATGAATCCGGAACATTTACAACAGTTATGTGATGCAACGGATGTACATCTGAACCGGAAAGAATGGTATGAATTGTATCAGGCAGCGGGATATAACCTCCCATAAGAGAAAATAAAAGGAGATTACGATGAATAGAAAGATAGCGTTAGGATTAGTTGGAGTTATGATGATGACGGGATTGACCGGATGTGGCAATAGGAATCCATATCTGATGGACATTACGTATTCAAAGTATGTTAAGGTATGTGATTACGAGAATGTAGAAGCAACGAAAGTCATATATGATGTATCGGATGAAGAAATACAGGAAGCAATTAGTGAGGATCTGTATGAGTATGTTACTTATGATGAGATTACAGACCGTGCTGCACAGGATGGGGACTATGCCAATGTCACCTATACAGCAACTATGGATGGAACGGAGAATGACAACTATTCTGGCGAGGATGAAGATATTGTGATCGGTGAGGGGTATATTTTCCCGGAAGTAGAAGAAGCCTTGATCGGAATGAATACCGGAGACAGTAAGCAGGTAGATGCTACAATTACGGAAGATTATGCATATGACGATGCGGATACCGGAAAGAAAGTAACGGTAGATGTTACATTAAATGAGATCAGCGTAGAGAATACTCCGGAGTACAATGATGATTTTGTCAAAGAGAATACAGATTATAAGAGTACTGCGGATTATGAAGCAGCTAAGAAAGAAGAATTGATGCAGAACAAGGAACAGGAATACAAGGATGCAGCCATTCAGGAAATCATGCAGTATCTGCTGGATAATTCAGAATTTAACGGATATCCGGACGAATTATATAAACAGTGTGAAGAGGACTATAACAATGACAATGAGTATTCGGCAGCGATGTATGGAATGGAGTTGGATGAATTCGAGGAGATGCTTGGTTTAGATGACGAGACGAAGAAACAGGATATTGAGACAAATGTGAATTCTGAATTGATCATTGGTGCGATTGCACAGGCAGAGAAGATTACCTGTTCAAAGAAGGAGATTCAACAGTTCGCAAAAGACAATTATGAAGATTATGGCTATGACAGTGCTGATGAATTTTTGAAGGATTACAGCGATGATGAGGTTGGATATCAGATCACATATGAGAAAGTAACTGACTTTTTATATGATCATGCGAAGTTTACAGAGATGTCAGAAGAAGATTACAATGCACAGCAGGAGACAATGTATGATGATTCAGAGGATACCGGTGATTCAGGAGAATAAATTTTGAAAATCCGGTTATAACAATAGAATCGATGTTCGTCTTATGTTATCGTATAGACAATAGTTCGGATTCATTGTATGTTATGTTGCATTCGAGGGATCGAATGGGATAAGAGAGGAGAATACAGAATGGCGTTTATTAAGAATATTGAACACGAGAAGGTTGTGAATCTGGCAAAGGAATTAGAGGTACAGCCGGGTCAGGTGATTAGTAAGACATTAGCACAAAATGATGCAGTCAGTGTTACGTTGTTTGCGTTCTCAAAAGGTGAAGAGATTGGAACACATGATTCCTTTGGTGACGCAATGGTATATGTACTAGAGGGAACAGGTATGTTTACAGTCGATGGGGTAGAGCATATCTGCCATGCCGGAGAAGCAATCGTTATGCCGGCTACGATCCCGCATGCAGTGTATGCAAAGGAAGATTTTAAGATGCTGCTTACGGTTATCTTTCCACATGAGGCATAGAAAGTAACTGTAGTATAGAGATTGGTGTCGATCACTTAAGAACAATCCTGAATATATGTAATAATATGGAGTATAAGAAGACTGTTTGCTAATTTGGTTTTCAGAAAGGAAATGAACCGGTTGGGCAGTCTTTTTTTGCTTGATATATGACTGCAGGGACTTAATAATGGCAATTGCTATGATGATTCTGACAGAGAAAGGATTTGTTGTTTTCATATGAGAATATATATGGTACAATAGCATTTATGAGAAAATGGACGGTTTGGAAAGAAACTGTCATACGAAAGAGAAGGGAGAATCTTATGGAGTATGTATCACAGATGTATGCCACATTTTGGGCATTGGTGCCTCCGATTGTTGCGATTGGATTAGCACTGATCACGAAGGAGGTATATAGCTCATTATTTGTTGGTATTGTTATTGGAGGATTATTTTATTCAAATTTCGGTCTGGAATTAACAATGGAACATGTCTTTCAGGACGGAATTGTCGGTGTATTGTCCGATCCGGATAATGTCGGCATTTTGGTATTTCTGGTTGTATTGGGAATTATGGTATGTATGATGAATATGGCAGGGGGATCGGCAGCATTTGGACGCTGGGCATCAAGTCATATTAAGACGAGAGTGGGAGCACAGCTTGCAACTATCTTTCTTGGTATCTTAATCTTTGTGGACGATTACTTTAACTGCCTGACGGTTGGAAGTGTTATGCGTCCGGTTACGGATAAGCATGAAGTATCCCGTGCGAAGTTAGCATATCTGATTGATGCGACAGCCGCACCAATCTGTATTATTGCACCAATCTCATCCTGGGCAGCAGCGGTTACCGGATTCGTAGAGGGTGAGGATGGATTTCAGTTGTTCCTCAAAGCGATTCCATATAATTATTATGCATTATTTACTATTGTTGCAATGTTTGCAATGGTACTTATGAAGGTAGATTTTGGACAGATGAGAACGCATGAGATCAATGCGACACATGGAGATATCTTTACCACGCCTGACCGGCCATATACGGATGCGGAGAATGCAACGGATGACGGTAAGGGAAAGGTGATCGATCTTGTGATTCCGATCATTGCACTCATTATATGCTGTATTACCGGAATGCTCTATACAGGTGGATTCTTCAGTGGAACAGGTGTTATTGAGGCGTTTTCTAACAGTGTAGCGTCAGTTGGTCTGATGTATGGAAGCTTTATTGCTCTGATCATTACAATTGCATATTATAAGTTGCGTAACGTATTGAAGTTCAAGCAGTCGATGGAATGTGTACCGGAAGGATTTAAGGCGATGGTTCCACCGATCTTAATTCTTACCTTTGCATGGACGTTGAAAGCAATGACAGACAGCCTTGGAGCCAAAGAATATGTGGCTTCTGTTGTGAATGGGGTATCGGGCAATCTGTTAAGTCTGTTACCGGCGATCATTTTTCTGATTGCCTGTTTCCTTGCATTTGCAACCGGAACTTCCTGGGGAACTTTTGGTATTCTGATCCCGATTGTGGTGCATACTTTTGAGGATAAGAATCCAACCATGATGATTATTGCTATGTCAGCCTGTATGGCAGGTGCTGTTTGTGGGGATCACTGTTCACCAATTTCAGACACTACGATCATGGCATCGGCGGGAGCACAGTGTAATCATCTGAATCATGTATCGACGCAGTTGCCATATGCGATCACTGTAGCAGCGGTGTCATTTGTGACGTATATTATTGCGGGATTTGTACAGAGTCCGATTATACCATTTGTGGCAGGTATTACCCTGTTGTTGGGAACCCTTCTGATCATGCGGTCGATTACCGGTGGACCGGTTGTTGAGATACCGGAAAATGAAGGATAACCGGTGTTTTTTCTTGTCATTAGTCAGCGGGTATGTTACACTAGACAGGAACTGAATAAGAACGGGGAGCTTGTATAGCAGGCTGAGAGGAAGTCATCAACTTCGACCCGCAACCTGATTTAGGTAATGCTAACGTAGGGATTCGAGATGTAGGAATAAGACGATATAAGAATAAGCACAGGCTCTCTGCAAAAGCAAGCAGAGAGCCTGTTTGTTATGCAATCCGAATCGGGCATACAAGAGTTGTAAGTGACTTGAACTACAGAAAGGAAGGATGAAAAGAATGGAATACACAACACAGATGGATGCTGCAAGAAAGGGCATTATTACGGAAGCAATGAAACAGGTAGCAGATTATGAGAATATGTCGGCAGAGACGATCCGTGATCTGGTTGCCAAAGGGCAGGTAGCCATTCCGGCGAACAAGAACCATACATGTCTGAAACCATACGGAATCGGAACGAGGTTGAAGACAAAGATCAATGTTAACTTAGGTACATCTAAGGATTGCTTAGACATGGATGTTGAGATGGAAAAGGTACAGGAGGCTGTGAATCTTGGAGCTGAGTCAATCATGGACTTAAGCTCATTTGGTGATACGAGAAAGTTCCGTACCAAATTAACATCCGAATGCAGTGCGATTATCGGTACGGTGCCAATCTATGATGCAGTTGTCTATTATAACAAGGCGTTGAAGTCCATCACATCAAGAGAGTGGATTGACGTGGTAAGAATGCATGCAGAAGACGGTGTTGATTTCATGACCATTCATTGTGGTATCAATAAGGCAACGGCACAGCGTTTCAAGAATACAAAGCGTCACATGAATATCGTATCACGTGGTGGTTCGATCATCTTTGCATGGATGGAGCTTACGGGAAATGAGAATCCATTTTATGAGTATTATGATGAGATCTTGGATATCTGTAATCAGTATGATGTTACGATCAGTTTAGGAGATGCCTGTCGTCCGGGATGTATTGAGGATGCCGGTGATATTTCACAGATTGAGGAATTGGTAACGTTAGGAGAACTGACACAGCGTGCATGGGATAAGAATGTACAGGTTATGATCGAGGGACCGGGACATATGCCACTGAATCAGATCCGCTCGAACATGGAGATTGAACAGACGATCTGTAAGGGAGCACCATTTTATGTGTTAGGACCGTTAGTGACGGACGTAGCACCGGGTTATGATCATATTACAGCAGCCATTGGCGGTGCGATTGCAGCGACTTATGGAGCATCTTTCCTGTGCTATGTAACGCCGGCAGAGCATTTACGTCTTCCAACCGTTGAGGATGTAAAGGAGGGAATTATTGCCTCTAAGATCGCGGCTCATGCAGCAGATATTGCCAAAGGAGTACCGGGGGCAAAGGATTGGGATTACCAGATGGGTGAGGCTCGTCGGGAGCTTGACTGGGAGAAACAGTTTGAACTTGCGATGGACGGTGATAAGGCAAGAAGATATCGTGCAGAATCCAAGCCGGAGAAAGAAGATACCTGTACAATGTGTGGTAAGATGTGTGCCGTAAGAAACATCAATAAAATTCTTCGCGGCGAAGATGTCGATATAATGGACTAGGCTCAAGCTGTGCACCCTAAGATGCATGGGCTACGGCAAGCTTGCTTGCATAAGTAGCCAGATGCATCTTGGGGTATAGGGCGCAGCCCGATCATCGAGCCGATAGGCGAGATGGACGGCTTGAGCTTAAGGTAAAAGTAAAGCCGTGCACGCAGAGTATAGGGCGCAGCCCGATCATCGAGCCGATAGGCGAGATGGACGGCTTGAGCAGAAAGGAATATATATGAAAACAATTCTAGAAAATGTGCGCAGTCGCACCCCGCTCGTTCATTTCATCACAAACTATGTAACGGTAAATGATGTTGCCAACATGATGTTAGCATGTGGCGGCTCACCGATCATGAGTGATGATAAAAGGGACGTTGAGGATATTACGACAATCTGTAACGCATTAGTGATCAACATAGGAACGCTGAATGAAAGATCGATTGAATCTATGATCCTTGCAGGTAAGAGGGCAAATGCATTAGGTCATCCGGTTATTCTTGATCCGGTTGGGGCAGGTGCATCGAAGTTTCGGACGGAGACAACATTTCGACTGTTAGAGGAATTGAAGTTCACTGTGATCCGTGGCAATATTTCAGAGATTAAGACTGTATATTCCGGGAGTGGATCAACGAAAGGTGTCGATGCAGATGTAGCAGATACCGTTACAGAGGATAATCTGAAGGAAACGGCAGAGTTTGCAAAACAATTAAGTAAGACGACCGGAGCAATTATTGCCATGACCGGGGCGATTGATGTGATCGCAGATGCGGAGCATGCTTATGCGGTAAAAAATGGTGTAGCAGAGATGTCAAAGATTACCGGAACCGGCTGTATGTTAGACGGTGTGATTGCGGGATATGTAGCAGCCAATATGGAGAATCAGACGAATGCAGTTGTGGCTGCCATTGTAGCGGAAGGTCTTTGTGGAGAGATTGCCGGAGCCAAGGTGAAGGCAGAGGGAAGAGGTACTTCCAGTCTTCGGATGTATCTGATCGATGCAATGAGCAATTTAGATGGAGATACTTTAGTAAAGGGTGCAAAAGTAGAAGAAATATAAAATAGCGTTTACAAAACACGAAGCATTTTGCAAACTTTAATATAGTCATGCCGGATCGATCGAAATACATTGATGGAATCCGGCATAAGATTTCTTATAGAAAGAAGGAAGTTACATGAAACCATTTAGTAAAGAAGAGATTAAGAAGTCCATGTGTCTATATGCGGTAACGGATTCCATGTGGCTGGGGAACCGGACACTACCGGAGGTCGTGAAGGAAGCGTTAGAAGGCGGTGCAACATTTTTGCAGATCCGGGAGAAGAATCTGGTATATCCGGAATTTGTGAAATTAGCAACCGAAGTGAAGGCAGTAACAGCTGCATATCACATTCCTTATGTTGTGGATGATGATGTCGAGCTTGCCAAAGAGATTGATGCGGACGGGGTTCATATCGGACAGAGTGATCTTGCTTTGGTAGAAGCACGCAGGGTGTTAGGACCGGATAAGATTATTGGGGTGTCGGCACATAGTGTGGCTGAAGCGATCGAGGCAGAGCGGAATGGTGCTGATTATCTGGGAGTGGGTTCTGTGTTTACGACATCAACCAAATTGGATGCAGAGTCAGTATCGAAGGCTACATTAAAAGAAATATGTGAGGCTGTGTCGATACCGGTTGTTGCCATTGGTGGTATTCAGAAAGATAATATGCTACAATTAAAAGGCACAAAAGTAGATGGCGTGGCTGTTGTGTCTGCTATCTTTGCAGCACCGGATATTCGGCAGGCAGCGAAGGAGCTTCGGATGACAGCGGATGAACTGGTATCAGAACTGGGATAATGGTGACGGTTTAGTGATACAGTTGAGTGATATGGCAGATTTGCAAGCATCCTGAGGAATATAGATAAGGAGTATAATATATGCATACAATATTAAGTATAGCCGGTTCGGATTCTAGTGGTGGTGCCGGAATCCAGGCAGATCTTAAGACGATCACATCCCTTGGGGAATATGGAATGACAGCGATTACGGCATTAACGGCACAGAATACAACCGGGGTACAGAGTGTAGAAGCAGTTTCCGTACAGATGGTAAAGGCACAGATGGATTCGGTCTTTCAGGACATTCGTCCGGAGGCAGTCAAACTTGGTATGATCGCAACACCGGATATTATGGAGGCAATCTGTGAGAAGTTAGATGAATACCGGGCAGATAATGTGGTAGTCGATCCGGTTATGGTTGCAACAAGTGGAAGTAATCTGATGGAGAACCGCACTGTCAGAACGCTGAAAGAAAAACTGATTCCAAGGGCAGATATCATTACACCGAACTTAAGTGAAGCAGAGGTGCTAAGTGGCATTTCCATTCGGAACAGAGAGGATATGGAACAGGCCGCAGAGCAGATTGCGGAATATTGTAACGGGGCAATTCTGATCAAGGGCGGTCATCTCACGGAGACAGCAGACGATCTTCTCTATATGAATGGTAATCCTATCTGGATCTCCGGTAAAAGATATGATAACAAGAATACGCATGGAACAGGCTGTACGTTATCTTCTGCAATCGCTACTTTTTTAGCAAAAGGATATGCAATGGAAGAGAGTGTACGTAAGGCGAAGGAATATGTAGCCGGTGCGATTGCAGCAGGGCTTGATCTCGGACAGGGAAGAGGGCCATTAATGCACAATTATCAGACCAGAACAGAGGAATAAACTATGGCAGAACCAAAGAAAAGATATACAAAGAAACAACGGGCATTGGATATCATTGAACTGTTGAAAAAGGAATATCCGGATGCCGGTTGTACATTGGAATATGACGATGCATGGAAGTTGTTAGTAAGTGTACGGTTAGCAGCACAGTGTACAGATGCCAGAGTAAATGTTGTAGTAGAGGGACTCTTTGCCAAGTATCCATCGGTACAGGCATTGGCAGACGCACCGGTGGAGGACATCGAGGCAATTGTCAAACCATGTGGATTAGGCAAGAGTAAGGCAAAGGATATCAGCGCCTGCATGAAGATGTTAAGAGATGAGTATGATTGCAAAGTGCCGGAAGACTTTGACGCATTGTTGTCTCTTCCGGGAGTAGGGCGGAAGAGTGCAAATCTGATCATGGGAGATGTATTTGGCAAACCTGCAATTGTGACGGATACGCATTGTATCCGGTTGGTGAATCGTATGGGATTAGTGGATGGCATCAAAGAGCCGAAAAAGGTGGAGATGGCACTGTGGAAGTTAATCCCGCCGGAAGAAGGCAGTGATTTCTGCCATCGTCTGGTGTATCATGGGCGGGCAGTATGTACAGCAAGAACAACACCGGATTGTGAGCATTGTTGTTTGAAAGAGGTATGTAAGAAAGTTCTTTAGAACATGGTATGTATTGTCTTCTTTTTTTTCAAGACGATCAATGCGGATAGGGAATAAAGGATAGAGGAGAATAGGATGGAAGAAAAAGAACAGGTGCATAAGCGCCGGAAACGATATAGTGGAACACATCCAAAGACGTTTGCAGAGAAGTACAAGGAACAGAATCCGGAAAAGTATCAGGATACGGTTGAGAAGGTAATCCGTAAAGGAAGTACCCCGGCGGGAATGCATATATCCATTATGGTGAAAGAGATTCTTGATGTGTTGAAGATTCAGCCGGGAGAGCTGGGATTGGATGCAACATTAGGCTATGGGGGACATACAAAAGCAATGTTAGAGTGTCTGCAGGGAAAGGGACATATCTATGCATTGGATGTAGATCCGATTGAGAGTAAGAAGACGAAGCAGCGGTTAGAAGAGAAAGGGTATGGGGAAGAGATCCTTACCATTCGTCAGATGAACTTTGCAAATATTGCACAGTTATCGGAAGAGGTTGGTAAGTTTGACTTTGTATTGGCTGATCTTGGGGTATCTTCCATGCAGATTGATAACCCGGAACGGGGATTTACTTATAAGGCAGAAGGCCCGTTGGATCTGAGGCTGAACCCGGAACAGGGAACACCGGCATATGAGAGACTCAACGAAGTAACAGAGGAAGAACTGATCGGAATGTTGCAGGAGAATTCGGATGAACCATATGCAACGGAGATTGCGGCTAAGGTTACGGAATGGAAGAGAAAGAAACGACCGATTCATACAACCATTGATTTTAAGGATGTGATTGAGGAGTCATTGGTATTTGTTCCGGTCAAAGACCGAAAAGAGGCAGTGAAGAAATCCTGCCAGAGATGTTTTCAGGCACTTCGGATTGATGTAAACAGTGAGTTTGAAGTGTTATACAGTTTTCTGGATAGTCTGCCGGAGGTGTTGGCCCCGGGAGCCAGAGTAGCAATTCTTACGTTCCATTCGGGAGAAGACCGTCTGGTGAAGAAAGCACTGAAACAGGGAAAGAAACAGGGAATCTACTCTGATATTTCAGAGGAGGTAACACGTCCTTCTGCGGAAGAATGTAACCGGAATCCAAGAGCCCGTTCCACAAAATTACGCTGGGCGATCCGGGCATAGCAATATAATAAGGAACTAATACAGATAACGTCCTTTCTTTTTCTTAAAGATTGGTACCATGAGTTTTACAATAAAGGTATCATCGTTATCTTCCCAACCGATTGTGCCATATTTAGCTTCTACGATTCGTTTGACATTTTCAAGACCATATCCATGTGAAAGATCCGGAAAAGAGGGACGAATATTTGGCAGAATAACCGGCGTTTTGGTATTGCGGATGTTGATTATGAAATGTTTTTGCCCGGTTGTTACTATATGAATATGAATATACCGTCTTGGTGCAGCTTGTTTCTGACAGGCATGCAGACTATTATCCAATAGGTTGCCTAATACAATGCTTAATTCGTAGTCGTTGAGAGGAATATCTGCGGCATCCACGTTCAGAATGGATTCAAATGATATATTGTGATTCTGGGCGAGAATATCATAGTTGGTCAGAAAGGAATCAATGACCAGATTTCCTGTGTTATATTTTGTAGAGTTGGCTTTCGAGTCAGCTTTGGCATTGGACAGGAATGCTTCTAGTTCCTGATATGATTTGTGACTCAGGTGCTCTTGGAGTGTGTGATATTGCTTGTCTACATCATGTACGATACGGCGGCAGTTCTGATATGCGGCACCGATTTGTTGGTATTTCTCTTCCTGAAACTGAATCTGCTTTGATAATTGTGCATTTTCTAACTGATATTGCGCATAGTGGAATGTGCGTTGCAATAAGATATAATTGCAGATGTTCAATATGGATAGCAAGGTGCAGAGTGATTCAAAAAAGAATCGGTAATGTACGGCATTATTCTGTGACATTGGTGCAGACAACAGAATTAGGAGAGTAATAAAGGGTGTGACAAAAAGAAGACCGTTATATTCTTTTGGGTATTGCTGGAATTGCCGTTTCCAGAAAGAAATGATGAGTAGGACTATTACAAATAGAAATATTTCATTTAATGTTCCCATAATGGCGATAAATGTAGAAACACCCAGTAATTGTGATAGATTTGGTTTAATAAGATTCACCACAACTGTTAACAAATATTCGGATGATAGAGAGAAAAACTGGAATGAAATGCAGGTAAAGAGACGTTCCTTCCAATTCGATTCGTATAAAAGGGTAAGGCAGAAATTGGTTGTGAGACTGAGCAGTGATGTGAAAACTACGGATGTGTTGGAATCTAATTTTACGAACAGATAATTGTTGCATAATAATAGCACTTCCATTATAGCAAAAGACAGATAAAATATAGTGCTAGATACCTCTTTTTTACGTGTTGTAAAGATCCCGTTCATATATGTCAGAATGATAAAAGCATCAAATATACAGGATATAACAGTAAGAATATAATGCATAAGTTTTCCTTTCCGGTTACTCTATTGTAACAACCTGATCTAAGAAGAGTTGGTGGATACGTTTGCGGTTTGTGCGGCTTAAAGGAATGGCTTCGTTATTGTCTAAGATTAACTGATCCTTTGTCACATAGTGGATGTGAGTCAGATTCACCAGATATCCCCGATAACAGGAGATATAATGATAATTCTGTAGTTTTGTTTCCCATTCCCCAAGGTGCCCTTTTGTATGAAGTTCTTTGTTCGGAAGATGAAAAGATAGCAATTCTTTCCGGGCATTGTAGGTATGGATATAGAGTACATCGTTGAGATAGATGGCATGTTGGATATCTTCTATATCTATGAGCGTGTACATATGTGTGGAATTGGTGATCTCGTCTATAATCTCGTCTAATAATTGATTCATATTTTCCTGGGTTGCAGGTTTTTGTAGGAAGAAGTAAGGATGGACAGAGAAACTTTCCTGCATATATTCTGGATAACTGCTGATGAATACAATAATGGCATTCCGGTCAATTGTATTACGTATCTGTCGTGCAGTTTCAATCCCATTCATCCCGGGCATCTCTATATCAAGTAATAGAATATGATATTGTCGAGGTTGCGTATAATTCTCTAATAAAGATTCGCCTGAAGTGTAACAATCAACAGAAAGGTTCGTATCTAAATGCTGAAATTGATATATGTCAATTAGGGACGAGGTATGTGTTAATATGCGGTTCTCGTCATCACATATGGCAATATTAAGCTTCATGTGAATACCTCCTGTTCTGCAAAATTCCAATGATCTGATTGCACATGAGGATTACAATACATAGCGTCATCAGATTATAGTAGATAATCTTATTAAAACAAATCATAACACAAAATACAAGGGTTACCGGAATAATAAAGATGTGACAGGCAATTCGTAACCTGTGTTTCTGTTCGGAATCAAACCGTTTGTTTGGGTGATCCACGGGTGCTAAGTGAATTACAATAACACAGGCAATGCTATAAATGATTATAGCAGATATTTTGAAAATAGAATAACAGTTCACAATCCATAAACTAATTAGAAATAATCCGTAGGAAATAATCTGACATCGTTCTGGGGCGGAGGCGTGTGCACCACCGGCAAGGGTTTTGCCTGGAAAGGTAACAGTGGTAAATAACAAGGCCTGAAAAGGTCGGTGTAGCAGGAGACCGAGTAGTAAGATGTTCATGTTGTATAACAAGATATCAAAGAAATAGGAAAAACAATAATGATATATCTCTTTTTCGCCGGATTCTATGACGTGATTGTCGATACATATTTGTGTAAGCTGGTTACTGATTCGATCGGATAGCAACATGTAAGCACCTCATTCCTTTATTTTTATATGTTGGCAATATAGTATTGCAAACATTTTATAAAGGGGATTATAGCATATGGAAAATTACATATAACATATACCAGATGAAAGGTCAGAAACAGGGGATGAAATGCAAAAGATTATATCAATGCATTTCGTCCCCTGTTTTTGACAATTCGTCAGTGATTTTGTCAATCAGTGTGAATGAAGTGTTACAATTCGATTGTTCGATTATAAAGTTGGACAATACATATGAAAAGGAGGACTATGTATGAGAAAAAGGATGTCTACATTTATGTACAAGCACGGTGCAAAACTATGCAATCTAGCAATTGCGTTGGCAACAGTTACAGTTTCTGTGTGTAGAGGTATGTATTATCAGCCAAAAGAACCGGATGGTTTTGCAGAATTTGCACTCAATCACACTAAGAATAGTAAATAAAATTACCGTTCACCTCTGAATATCGACCACTCGCCCCCGAAAACGTTCATTGCGTATCAAATCTGTTACAATAAAACACAAGTACGGGGCGATGGTTGACAGGGGATGATTATCATAAAGAAAGGGGGAGTACAATGGAAGATAGTCCGCCAATTGAATAAGGCTTTCTGTTTTCTTAATGAGATAAGATTGCAGAAAGCCCCCAAAAATTGCAAATCATATTGTAACATGTATATTAACTATTTTCAAGATATCGGAGGAAATTCATATGATGAAAGTAAAAAAATATTTTGGAGTATTTTTACTTCTTGCCGCATTGATTGTATGTATGCGTGGCATTCAATCACAAGCTACCACATCAGCAAGAGGCGTGAATGGATTATGTAATATGTCAGGTAACATAAATCCTCAGCCATTTAATCAGCGCATTTTCACCTGCACATTATACAACAATACATCTTCAGTAAAATTTGCAGAGGCATATCTTAGAGTATATAAACCTAACAGCTATGCAATTGATTATATTAATTCTAATGCCAATATTACTCATGCTAATGGCGGATCTCGATCACCATCAGCAGCACGTGTAGCAAATACTCAAGGGGCAAGCATGAGCGGATTGCTTCGTGGCGGGAGAACTTCAACATCTGGAGAAATTGATCATGTAAATTTAACTGCAATTACTCAATAATATTAATGATATGGTTATGGATAATTCAAAGTTATCCATAACCATTTTTGGGGGAAACATATGAAATATATCTTGAAAAATATATATTGTTTTATTAAATATGATACATATATTTGGATATTATTTGTATTAATGATAGCCATATCTGCTCTGCTTACCTGTTTTTCCTATGGTGTATATCAGAACTATCATGTTATTCAAAAAGATAGTGCAGCACAGACGGAATACGTTTTAGTGGAATTTGATCAATCAGAGGAGTCGTACGTTACAAAAGATATGTTAGATTCCTGTTTGAAAGAACTTGGCAGCAGGGCGGATGAGATGGAGAACAATATAGATGCCTGTAGTGTTAATTTAGAGATTGATGGCGGTTCTGTTCAATGCATTTTTTTTCTTCACGGAGATTCTGTGGCATATGCCGATAATGTAGGTAAAAATATGTTGATGTATGGAGTCATCTCAAGCGGCAGTTATTGGAGCTTATATGACGAAAAAGAGAACCGAAAAGTGGCAGTATGTTATGACTATCGAAATGCCGGTTCCAATATCTGGTCGGATTTTGTCGAAGAACATATGCACGGGGAAGACACTATAGAATTACAGGGAGAAGAATATCAGATCACGGGTTGGGGAACTGTTGGTACTGCCATTCACATTCCATATAATACACTACATAAAGATACACATTTGCAAAATTTCCTGATCAGTTTCAAAGAAGGGGTTACACAACAGACCTATAACTTAATTAAAGAGATATTCTTCAAACAATTAAAAGGTCATATTTCCATACCGGAAATACAAGGAATAAAAAGCAATCAATATTATCTTTATCAGACGGTTTCGTTGATCGTAATACTTATGATGATAATATGTGTATTAAATTCAGTTTTTTTATATCTTTACGTTTATTCAAAACGAAAAAAACAGTCTGGTATTATGCAGATGTGCGGGCTTCCGGAATGGAAAGCATATTTGATTCATGTGGGTGAATATACACTACTCGGGATACCTGTATATGCCATATCTGTATTGATCTATAAGCAATTTATTATGCAGCCAATCAGTATATATTTTCCATATATGAGATTTGCATATAGTTTGAAAGTATATACATGGCTAATTGCTGGATATGCCATTCTTACCCTGTTAGTCAGCGGAGTGATGCTGTATCGAAAAAGATATTGTATTCAAGAGATTTTATAGGGAGGAGAAACCAAATGTACGCAAAACATGGTATATATCAATTCAAAAAGAATCTATGGATGAATATATTTGTTATGATACAAATGATCATTGTACTGTTTTCCGTAATCTGTATGGCATCCGTGACCACGAATCTATATCAATATTATCAACGATTCCAGACATATTTTTCGAGAGACGGATGGTTAATTTACACCTGTTATGCCGTAATTGGTGAAAATCAGTTATGTACAGATTCCGAACAGCTAGAAGATATTCTGCAAAAAGCCACCGTAACATCCTGTTATGAAACGGAGCAATTGGAATGTTCCTTAAAAAGTGGTCGTAGAAAAGCGAATTATCGTATTTATGATCACGAATTGGCAACATCTTATACCCCTCCGTTAGAATCCGGAGAATGGATTGCAACCTGTAAAAAGGAAAAGGGTGTTATTCCCACTGTAGTTTCTCATAATGATTATGGAATCAAAGTCGGAGATATCATAGATCTTGTTGAACGTGGAGGAATCAAAGAAGAATATACATGGAAGGCAAAGATTGTCGGAGTATTAGAAGATGGTGCATCTATTGTAGGATGGCCGCAAAAAAATATAAATGGAAGTGGCGACTATCGTTCGATGTATACTAATTATCTGTTGAGTGAACAAGGAAAACCAATTTTTTTGATGGACATAGATGCCATACGATCAGAAGAACAGGAGCAAAAAAGAGAGTTTCCAAGAAGACTTGGCAATGTAACAATGATTCGTTATGACAAGGATATTACTTACAAAGAACAATCCGTGAATGATGATATATTACGATCTGTGTTAGATATCTACATGAAATATCCCATGCAGGAAGTAAGAGATAACAGCTTGAGCGACCTAAAAAATAGTATGAAGGCATATCTCACAATTTTCACCGGCGCATTCCTTTTAACTTTGATCAGTACAATTTCAATCAGTACGATTATTGTCCGACAGCAAATGAAAACATACGCTGTTTTTTATATATGTGGTATGCAATGGCAGGATTGTATTAAGATCAATCAAATATGTACATTACTTACAGCTATTATAGCGGGAATTAGTTTTCTTTTACTTACAATAGTGTTCTGGGCACTCGGTTTTTTCAAAAAGACAATTCTTTCATTTGGTATATTGCAAGTCGTTGGCTGTCTGATTGCATTACTGTTTTATGTTATATTAGCGGGATGGATTGTACAAATAGTATTACGCAACAAACAGGCAAAAAATATATTAACAGAACAGACAGAATAAGGGGTGGCATATGGTCAGATTAGAACACGTAACTAAAATATATAATATACAGGATTCAAATGCATATCGAGCATTAAATGATATTTCACTTTGCATAGAAGATGGAGAAATGATTGCAATTATTGGAAAATCCGGTGCCGGAAAATCAACACTTCTTCACATATTAGCATGCATTGATACCTACAATGAAGGGGAATATTATTTAGACGATGAATTAATTCGTGCAATGTCAGGTAATCAGATGGCACGGATCCGAAATGAACAGATTGGTTTAGTTATGCAGGATTATGCTTTAGTAGAGGATTATGCTGTATTAGACAATGTTCTGTTGCCGCTCGATTTTTCCACCCGGAAAAAAAGGGGGAAAAAACAATTGGCACTTGATGCATTAGAATCGGTCTCTATGGGAGAATACGCTTCAAAACGGGCAGCGAAACTATCAGGTGGACAAAAGCAACGGGTTGCAATCGCTAGAGCAATTGTAAATGACCCCAAACTGATTCTTGCTGATGAACCAACAGGTGCCTTAGATTCCGGCACAACAGAAGAAATTATGAAATTATTTCACAGTCTACATGAAAAGGGTCATACAATTGTGATCGTAACACATGACATGGATATTGCAAAACAATGCGACAGAATGATCGAGTTAGCAGACGGCGGCATTGTAACACAATAATATAGGGAGAGGATGAATAGACATGGAGAAGTGGCAATACCATCAGATAGTTTTCATTCTGATTATGCCGGGACTAATTTTGACCCTTATGGGATGCGGTCAGACAAAGAGTATGGAACGGCATGTCAAACAGAATGAAATGACATACACCCTGCAGGAACTGGATTCAACTGATATACGAGGAAGCATCTATAAAGTATATTCGTGTAACGAGTATGTATATATAATTGCAAATCGTTGGGCAACTAAGTCAAATGAAAACGTCGAAACAGAAGATGTCATTTACCGGATGCAGGCAGAAACTAAAAAGGCAGATGAGTTTCCTATTACACAATATACAGAAAATGCACAGATACAATCCATAGGTGTAGATGGACAAGGCAATCTCTATGCCTTACTTGAGACATACGACGATCGTTCCGGAAATGCAATCTATCAACTACTTGCTGTTGATCAGAATGGAAAGTATCTTGCACAGGCAGATATTACGAAAGATTATGTGTCAGGGACAGACTTTCCAGAAAAAATATTGGTAAATACAAAAGGAGAGATCGTGGTTACTTCAAGCCAACTGTTCTGCCTATATAATAATCAATTGAAAAAGACAGGTGAGGTCGTAGCAGAAACCGGTGTAGATGCTTGTGCCGTATCATCCGAAGGACTTTTTCTATGCGGCAGCAAAGACGATAAAGGAATTTATGTAAAGGCTCTTGATTATCATAAAAAATCTTTTGGAAAGCGTCATGATATTAATCTCCAGACTATGGATCAAACAGATTGTTTAATCAACGGAGCCAACGGCTGGGATTTTTATTACCGGGATAGCAGCGGAATTTACGGATATTCCTTAAAAGATAATTCGGTACAAAAAATAATGGATTATCTTCTTTCCGATACTGTTTCCGATAATATCTTATGTCTTACCATAACAGAAGAAGGAAAAGTTATAGGTGCGTTCTATGATACACAAGGAGAGGATAAATTATTATGTTATGTCAGACAGAATGCACAACATGAAAAACAAAAAACAACAATCCGGGTAGGCGTTTTGTCCATGGATATATTAGGCAGTGAATCCACTATACTGAATAATGCTGTAGTTGCTTTCAATGGAAACAGCGATCATTACCGGGTGGAAATTGTAGATTACCAAGATGGTCAAAGTCGACTAAATGCAGATATTGCTGCGGGTAAACAACCGGATATTCTCTATTTAGATGATGAGGCAATGCCACTGGATGCATATATTACCCAAGGTGTATTTGAAGATCTGACCACTTATTACGATCTTGATAACGAAATCGGAACCGGCGATATCTTGGAACCATTTTATAATGCTCTTCAAATGGACGGCGGAATATATTATATATCCCCTTATTTCTGTCTTCAGACAGTAGTCGGAAGTAAAGAGGTGACAGGCGACAGAACTGGCTGGTCGTACGAGAAATTTGAGGAAATACTTTCTAAACAACAAAAAAACGCCTGTCCTTTCCGGGTTCAAAATAAGAATGAGATGTTAGATACCCTGTTAACGGGACAAATCAATGATTATATCGATTGGAAAACAGGAGAGTGTCAATTTGACAGTGAAGAATTTTGCAATATTTTAAGACTATGCAATGATATGGAAATAAATTCAGATTATAATGATGAAGATGGAATTGACGCAAAGATAAAGGATGGTAATATTCTATTTTTACAAGGTGTATTTTCGCTTCCGGAAGAAGTGTTGGATCGTGCATTATATCAAACGGATATTTCCGTTGTGGGATATCCGTGCAAGGATCAAAAGGGAACTTATTATATACCTCAATTAAAGTTTGGATTAAGTGCAAATTCCAAAGAAAAACAAGGTGCTTGGGAATTCCTTCGGACATTTATGACAAAGAATTTTCAAGGAAAATTAATGGATGAAGATATCTATATGCCTACAAGACAAGATTGTTATACAATGTGGAAAAGGAGAATGACCGCAACAGAACCTTATGTCGATGATCTCGGGCAGGAAATTCAACCATATACTTTAACAGGAGAAGGCGTGAATATAACGGGGATCCCTATAGAAGACATGAATACATTTGATCGTGTTATTCAGAATACAACCAAAATATATCATTGTGATTCTGCAATCCGAACTATAATCAACGAAGAAGCAGCCGGCTACTTTAATGGTCAAAGGTCAGTAGACGAAACCGCTAAGATCATCCAAAACCGGGTGACAACCTATGTCAATGAAAGCCGGTAATGTCCCCTGCATTATCCGGCACTATGCAAGAGACTGATCTCGACAGTTTCTTACACATACATTACATAGGATCACATATAGCAAATGCCCTATCCAACTCCATTCGGATAGGGCATTTTATTGTTAATAGTTGTTACATTATGTATTTTTACGTACCGCCTGCATGGCAACAACCTGTATAGCACCTAAGATACAGATGAATCCCAGAATATCTACTTTGGTGAATGTAACATCAGCAAGAAAGAAAGCAAGGATGGCACTGACAACGGGTTCTACCGTGGCGAACAGACTTGCTTTTACATTTCCTAACAGCCGGACACCAAAACCATAGATTAAGAACGGAATTAAAGTTCCGAATAAAGCGATTGCAGTAACAAGCAGGAACGATCTGGTTGTAAATTGCACGTGTGCGGCATAGCTTTTCGTAATGATGCACATCAGGATTCCGGCGAGAAGGAATCCCCAGCCGGTCACGGAGAAAATGCTATATTGGTTGTGCAGCTTCTGTGGGGATACTGTGTAGATGACAAAAGCAACCGCAGAGGAAAGTCCCCAGATCAAAGCCGCTTTGGATATACTTAATGAGTGAAGATTGCCATGAGTGGAAATCAGTACAATGCCAAGAAATGCAAACAGGATGGCAAAAATCTCCTGTACGGATGGCATTTTTTTCATATAAAATGCTGTATAGAGCAGCATTAGTATAGGGTAGGTATACTGCAATACCGTACCGGTTGCGGCATTGGATGCAGCAATGGCAGAAAAGTAAGTGTATTGTACAGACATAACACCGGCTATGGCAAAGAACATAAGCCGTAGAATTGCTTTCTTATCTTTCCAGATGGCAAGAAGGGAGGAGTCTTTTCGGATGATGCAAAGGGCAAGAATACCGATACCGGACCCCAGCATACGAATCGTGCTGACAAAACCGATTGTAATATCGGTACTTTGAAAGAGTAGTTGACCAAGTACACCGCTTAATCCCCAGAGACATCCTGCAAGTAGTACAAGTGGAATTCCAATTAATTGATTCTTATGTTCGTTCATAGCTGCACCTTCTTATCTTCTAATAATATGTATGATGCAAGGGTGTAATACCGTTTGTTCTTAACATCATGCGAATTTTTGTGTCGCAAAATCTTTCGATATTGTAGCACAGTCCCTGATATCGGGCAATCGAATCTTCTAAAAACAAAAGAATATAAAGAAGATAAAAATTTTCTGACAATTTTAGCACTCACCTATTGACAGTGCTAACAAAAAATGATATTCTAGCATTGTTCAAGAAAATAATGGTGGTCAGACGGGGGAATATCCCGGGAATCAGATCACATAGATAGAAAGGTGGGACTTATTATGAACGCAGAGAAATTTACGAAGAAATCATTAGAAGTAGTAGAGAATTGCGAGAAGCTTGCCTATGAATATAATAATCAGGAGATCGATCAGGAGCATATTTTATATAGCTTATTGACAGTAGAAGAAAGTCTGATTGCCAAACTGATTGAGAAGATGGACATAGATTTGGAGCAATTTTCGAAAGAGGCAGAGAAGTTAGTAGCATATCGCCCGAAAGTATCCGGCGGAAATCTGTTTACCAGTTCAGACTTCCAGAAGACATTTGTGAATGCTGAGAAAGAAGCAAAGCAGATGGGAGATGAATACATTTCTGTTGAGCATATCTTCTTAGCATTATTGAAACATCCGAACAAAGCATTGAAAGGTTTGTTTGGGGAATATGGAATTACGGAAGAGCGTTTCTTGAAAGTATTAGCAGATGTAAGAGGTGGACAGCGTGTGGAGAGTGATAATCCGGAAGCAACCTATGACAGTCTGGAGAAGTATGGATATGATCTGGTTAAACGTGCAAGGGAGCAGAAGCTTGATCCGGTAATTGGCAGGGATTCTGAGATCCGGAATATTATCCGTATCCTTTCCCGTAAGACGAAGAACAACCCGGTGCTGATAGGCGAACCTGGTGTTGGTAAGACCGCAGCAGTAGAAGGTCTGGCACAGCGTATTGTCAGAGGTGATGTACCGGAAGGCTTGAAGGATAAGAAGATATTTGCGTTGGATATGGGTGCCTTAATTGCAGGTGCCAAGTATCGTGGTGAATTTGAGGAACGTCTGAAAGCGGTATTAGATGAGATCAAGAAGTCGGATGGAGAGATTATCCTATTCATTGATGAGCTGCATACGATTGTAGGTGCTGGTAAGACAGATGGAGCATTGGATGCAGGTAATATGTTGAAGCCAATGCTTGCAAGAGGTGAATTGCATTGTATCGGTGCAACGACTCTGGATGAATACCGGAAGTATATCGAGACAGATGCTGCACTGGAACGTCGGTTCCAGCCGGTTATGGTGAATGAGCCAACCGTTGAAGATACGATATCTATTCTGCGTGGTCTGAAGAACCGTTACGAGGTATATCATGGCGTTAAGATTACAGATGGTGCGATTGTGGCTGCAGCTACCCTTTCGAATCGTTATATTACAGACCGGTTCCTGCCGGATAAAGCAATCGACTTAGTCGATGAAGCATGTGCCCTGATCAAGACAGAATTGGATTCCATGCCGGTAGAACTGGATGAGATCCAGCGTCGTATGATGCAGTTGGAGATTGAAGAAGCTGCTCTTAAGAACGAGGAAGACCGGTTAAGCAAGGAACGGTTAGAGAAGTTGCAGGAAGAACTTCGGGAACTGCGTGAGAAGTTTGCTTCCATGAAAGCAGACTGGGATAATGAGAAGAAGGGCGTAGATAAGATCCGGGAACTCAAGGAAGAGATTGAACAGGTCAACAATGAGATTCAGATTGCACAGCGTGGCTACGATCTCAATAAGGCAGCAGAACTTCAGTATGGTAAGTTACCACAGTTACAGAAAGAATTGGAAGAATTAGAGGCAAAGGAAAGTGATAAAGAGAAAGCGATGGTACATGAAAGTGTATCAGAGGAAGAGATTGCTTCTATCGTATCAAAATGGACAGGAATCCCGGTTTCAAAATTGACAGAAAGTGAAAGAAATAAGACACTGCATTTGGCAGATGCCCTGCATACCCGTGTGGTAGGACAGGATGAGGCAGTGGAATTGGTATCCGATTCTATCATTCGTTCTAAAGCAGGAATCAAAGATCCAACGAAACCAATCGGTTCGTTCCTGTTCTTAGGCCCGACAGGTGTTGGTAAGACAGAACTTGCGAAGACATTAGCACAGGCTTTGTTTGATAATGAAGCCAATATGGTGCGTATTGATATGAGTGAGTATATGGAGAAACATTCTGTGGCACGTCTGATCGGAGCGCCTCCGGGATATGTTGGATATGATGAAGGTGGTCAGTTGACAGAGGCAGTCAGAAGAAAACCATATTCGGTTGTCTTGTTTGATGAGATTGAGAAGGCACATCCGGATGTATTCAATGTGTTGTTACAGGTATTAGATGATGGTCGTATTACGGATTCTAAAGGTAAGACGGTTGATTTTAAGAATACGATCCTGATTATGACATCCAATATCGGATCTTCTTATCTGTTAGATGGTATTGGCGACAATGGCGAGATTACAGAGGATGCAAAGAATAAGGTTATGGAAGATCTGCGTATGCATTTCCGTCCGGAATTCCTGAATCGTTTGGACGAGACGATTATGTTCAAGCCATTAACCAAGGACAACATTGGTAATATTATTGATCTGTTAGTAACGGATCTTAATAAACGATTAGCAGATAAAGAATTAACGCTTAAGATCACCGATGAAGCGAAGAATTATATTATGGATCATGGTTACGATCCAATCTATGGTGCACGTCCATTGAAGCGTTATATTCAGAAGAATGTAGATACACTTGTTGCAAAACTGATTCTTGCTGGAAATGTTGGAGCACAGGATGTTATTACAATTGATGTGAAGGACGATCAACTGATCGCATCCTAAAGTATATCACCCTTGCACAGTGTGCGTCCGTTTTACTCACACTGTGCAAGGGGTGAATGGCGTATTGAAAAATGGTAAACTCTGGTATATAATGGTACACGTAACAAAGAGAAAGAGGTGCTCTTATGAAGCGATGGTTACAGTGCAGAGAATATATCATATATTTGCTGCTTGCAGTCATGATCGTGACAGCAGGCGGATTGGGCTTAGACGAGAAACGTCAGGTCTTTTTTGCGTATCATCATTCAGCAGAGAGTACACTATCAAGACAGATGTTTACGGTAAGTAACGATCTGCATACATTGGAGTTACGGGATAATACATCGAATCTTTCTACGATTCGTAGTATGAAAGAGAATCGTTCAAATACAGTAGAGAGCAGTGGTCTGTTGTTGCTGCTTATCGGTGTAATATTTGCCGGCATTTATCGACTGCTGCATCAATTCTGCATGTGGTGTGCCGGGTGTGCAATAGAAGAGCGGATGCAAGTCATCCGGTTTATACACGATACGGATGGAAGAAAAAGGAATACGATCAGCCGGTGGAGGATGAACTGGTAAGACAGATCGTAACAATCGAATAATGAAACAGTCATCTTTCATTGGCTCTTTGGAGAATACATAGAATAGATCGAAAAGGAGTTATGAATTATGAGTGATATATTAGGATGGCTTGTTGTTATTATTGGTGGAGGTTTTAGTCTGATCGTATGTTTGTATATGGTAGTTTCGTTGATTGCCATGGTGGTATACAAGATCTACCGTAAGGTGCGCTTTCATGCGTCCTTATATGATTAATATAAGGAGGCAGGGAAGATGGATGTATTAGTAATTATTATGGGTGTGATTGCTGTTGTTGTTGGTGTTGCCGGATTTATCAGTGAACATGGCAGTACGAATGCGGAGCAGAATGAAGATGTAACAGACAAAGCAAAATAATAACAAGTAATAATTTGCAGGGTTTTGTGTGGATAAGCAGGAAACCCTGCTATTTTACTTTATAGGTAAGCTTGCTCTGCTATTATAGTTTGTGTTTATGCAATTTAGAAAATTAAGGAAAATTTAAGAAAATTCTTATAGTTTTTTTAAACGGATGCGATTATAGTAGATCATGCAATGAGAAAAGCGGAAAGGATCAGAAGAGATGGAAACCATATTAGTTGTAGATGATAACAAAGATATTGTATTTTCTTTGAGTGAATTATTAAAGTACGAAGGTTATACCATTGAGAAGGCCTACGATGGTATGGAGGCGTTAGAGGTTCTCGAAAGAAAACAGATCGATCTGATCCTGCTGGATGTTATGATGCCACGGCTAAATGGACTTTCTACCTTAATGAAGATCCGCGAGACGAAACAGATTCCAGTTATCATTTTATCTGCGAAGACAGAGGAGAGTGATAAAGTATCCGGACTTATTATGGGAGCCGATGATTATATCAGCAAACCGTATAATCCGGGAGAACTGATCGCCAGAGTAAAGGCACAGCTTCGACGTTACAAGATGTGGAGCGGCGGTGTACCGAAAGAAGATGAGGATCTGATCGTCAATGGTGGTCTGGTATTAGACCGTAAGCAGAGAATTGCGATTGCAGAAGGAACGCAGGTGCGGCTGACGGCAAAAGAGTACAGCATTTTGGAATTGTTGATGGAACATATAGGACAGGTTTTTTCTGCGGAGCAGATCTATGAACGGGTGTGGAAAGAAGATGCGAATTACAGTGTGGAGAACACGGTTATGGTACATATCCGGCACATTCGGGAAAAGATTGAGATTGATACAAAGAATCCAAGATATGTAAAGGTGGTGTGGGGCATTGGCTACAAAATGGAAAAACAATAAGAATAGAATGAAAGAATTTTTGAAACATAATTACAAATTATTCATAGCGGTTGTGCTAATGGTGATAGGAGGCTTTTTTTTCTATGCACTGCTGGTATATCATTCCTATTATGTAACAAAAGATGCATGGTTGCTGACGGTTGGTGGAAATGTTACCTGGCTTTTGGGAGCAGCTTTGTTATGGAGTTGCGTCCTAAGATACAAATTAAAGGATTTTCTACCGGAAGATGAGACATGCTATGAGCAATGGAAACAAAGGAAGAAGCAGCATATCCAAAGATTGCAGATCATATCCCTTGTGGAATGGATAATTGCATGTGCTTACCTGTTTTTGTTAACATACGAGAGACGTTATGGTGGTTATTATTCGGTATCCAATTATGCATCCGGATATGCGATGATCATCACGGTGTTGAATCAGTACATTGCATGCAGATGGGCAATATCCCATGAAATGCAGCGTAAGATGGATGAATGTATGCAGTATATGGCAAATGTAAGCAAAGAGCGGATCGATCAGGCGTTAGAGATTGAACGCGAAGGACTTAAGAAGGCAATGGAGATAGAGAGACAAAGTATGGAGAAAGTGTCACGAAGTGACCAGTTGCGGATTGATCTGATCACCAATGTATCCCATGATCTGAAGACACCGCTTACGTCTATGGTTGGTTATATGGAGTTGATGCGCAAGGAAGAATTAAATGATACCGTACGCGATTATCTGGATGTGATCACGGATAAGGCTGGCAAGCTGAAAGAGATGATCGAGAGCTTGTTCTCACTGGCGAAGGCAAGCAGTGGAAATATAGAATTTCATATGGAGACATTGGAATTGAATTGTTTGGTAGAGCAGATCTACGGCGATATGGAGGATAAGATTGCGGATAGCGGATTAGAGATTGTAACAAGTCTAACAGAGCAGGATACCAAGCTGGTATCGGACAACATGTATCTATACCGGATCTGTCAGAATCTGCTTGAGAATGCACTGAAATATTCTGCAAAAGGAACCCGTGTGTTTGTAAAGACATTCTATCGTTCCGGAATTATGGGAGATCAGTTATGTTTAGAAGTGACGAATACAGCAGGATATCCGATAGATTTTCAGAAAGAGGATATTATTGAGCGGTTTGCAAGAGCGGATCAGTCCAGAACAACAGAAGGAAATGGGTTGGGACTGGCAATCGTCAGCACCTATGCTGTTGCATTAGGCGGTACGTTTGATATTGATATTGACTGTGATCAGTTCAAAGCAATCGTAACATTTCCTATTATGGTACAAGAGGAGACAGAGACATGCGAAGAAGACGGATTAAGCAAATAATATTATTTATGTTGCTGCATCTGATTACGCTTTTTATATTGTTATTGCCGTTACAACAGGGACATTTCTTCGGAACCAATGGAGATTGGTACAGTCAGCATATTGCGATTGCAGACAGTTTAAGACAGACGATGATCAAGAGCCGGAGTCTGGTTCCGCAGTTTATCCAATTAGGTGGTGGCAGCAGTATTTATGATTTTGCTTATTATGGTTTACTACGTCCGGACATTCTGGTATCGTGCCTTTTCCCAAAGGTAGAGATGAAGTATTTTATCGCAGGTTATGCGATATTGGGAGTAATGGCAAGCGTTGACCTTTGTTATATCTGGTTAAGAACGCAGCATATGCAAAAGCGATTTGCAATTGCGGGTGCAGTGCTGCTTGGGGCAGCAACCTGTTTCTTTCACGCACATCATCAGATCATGTTTGTGAACTATATGCCATTTCTTTTTCTCGCATTGATCGGGGTGGATCGCATGCTGGAGAGAAAACGATATGGAATGTTTATCATGGGATTGTTTGGAATTTATATGCACAGCTTTTATTATGCGATATCCTGTCTGTTTGTGCTGGCCTGTTATTTCTTCTTTAAACTTGGAAAGCAGAAAGAACTGACTTGTATGCTTTCAAAGAAACAACGGAAAGAGGCGGCGTTATATATTGCAGGTACGATCGGAAAAGTGGCAGCGGCAATTGCAGTATCTATCGGCATGGCAATGATACTGTTACTGCCAATGGGCTTAGACATTCTGTCAACAAAGAAGGATGGAGGAAGTGCGGCGGCAGAGGCATTGATGCTTTGGGATCCACAGTTGGAGGGACTTTTGTATTCTCCGTACGGCTGTGGAATGACGATGCTTGCATTGTATAGTCTGGTGTGGGGATTGCTTAAGAAGGGAAGAAGATTTTTGTCGGGAATCATTTTGTTTGCAATGCTCTGTCCGGTTCTTTCCTATGTGTTGAATGGGTTTCTATATGCAAGAAGCAAGATATTGATTCCGTTTGTTGCTTTGATCGTATATCTGATTGCAGATATGCTGCAAAGCATTTATCGGCAGGATCGGACGAACCGGATCTGTCCGCTGTTTGTCTGTGTTATATTTGCGTATATGAATGAGAAACGACAGATCTTAGCATATGCGGATGTAGTGATATTGGCAATATGGCTGGTCAGTCAGTGCAGGAGACTTCCGGAATGGATTCGGAAGAATGTATTCTGGCTTGTGGCTTTGCCACCTGTTGCGGCGTCCATATGTCTTAGTATGAGCGGATCGTATCTGAATGAGCTGTGCAAGAGATGGAAGATAGCCACATATGTAACATATCTGGATAATGCAGATGCAAGGCAACGGCATTTTACTGCGGAACAGATTGATGATGCGGTAAAGGATTCACGATATCGCATAGATGTATTGAGCAACAACTTTGTTAACAGTAATCTGTTAGTGAGTGATGTATGTGGCAGGACATCCATGTATTCGTCCATTACAAATGCAGATTATGCGGATTTTTATTATAATGTCATGCATAATCCGATTGGTGTCAATAACCGGGTTGCTTTAACACCGGGTAGTAATCCATGTTTTTCCTATTTTATGGGTACGAGATATGTGATCACGGGGAAAAATGAAGTGCCGGACGGATCTGAGACGATCGTGACGAATGGTAATTATGTGATTGCTGAGAATCCGGATGTACTTCCGGTCTGTTACGGAACTACGAATATAATGACAGAGAGTACGTATGAGCAGTTACAATTTCCGGAGAATATGGTGGCATTATGTCAGAATGCAGTGGTGAAGGGTATCGGCAGATCTTCTAATCAGAGAGAATCGGATGCACACCGCAGGGCAAAACAGGCGGTAAAACAGAGAAATGTCAGTCCTTTGTTTACAGAAAGATCGTTAAAGGAGTTCAAACAGATTGGAAAAAAGGGTAAGGCTTCTCTGGAATTTACTAATTCCGTCCGAAGTCATTTTCTTGTGTTAGCATTTGATGTTAAGCGGAAGAATGGGAGATCTGTTTTGATTGAGATTAACGGGGTTGCGAACAAATTATCTGCGGATAATGCACCATATCCCAATGGCAATGATCACTTTGTGTATGTGTTGCCGATCAAAGATGGAACGAAGCGGTTGAAGGTGAAAGCAGGCAAAGGATATTATCAGATTAAGAACATGTCAGCATATTTAGTGGATAAAAGTGCTATTGCCAATAGCAGCGTTGTTATACCATCTAACGTGGAACAGAAAGAGGATGGCAGTACCATATTTGCCGGTACGATTGCAATGGATAAACGGGGATATTTTGTGACTTCCTACCCATACCGGGACGGTTATCATATTGAGGTGGATGGGAAAGCGGTCTATGCAAAGAAAGTAAATCAGACATTTGTGGGAGTACCGCTTTCGAGTGGAAAACACGCCATCACAATTCAATATGTGGCTCCGGGATATTATATGGGGTTAACGCTTTCTATTGTAAGCATTATTTTATTTGGTGTCTGGATGCTTTATGAACAGGGATATCAATGGGCACAGAAGAAAAAATGCAGAAAATTAAGGATTGACATTTGAATGATGATATGCTAGTATGAACTTAATGATACGGTATGTAACTTATTCGAACGAGTGAGGCATTAACTGTACATGAATATTTTTAGGATATTTATGTGTGTTAATGCCCTTTTTTTATCTTTTTATTCTTTATCATTTTAAGGGTTCACCCGAATAACACGTAATATCCCGGCACACAATATAGAATAGAAAAGGAGAAAGCTTATGAAAGACAAGATTTTTGGTGTGTTACAAAGAGTGGGAAGATCATTTATGCTTCCAATCGCAATTCTTCCGGTTGCGGGATTACTATTAGGATTAGGTAGCTCATTTACTAATGCTACCATGTTAGAGACGTATAATCTGACAAAGATTATGGGTGAAGGAACGATATTGAATGCAATCTTTCAGGTAATGAGTGATGCGGGTAATATTGTATTTGCCAATCTGCCGATCATATTTGCCATGGGTGTCGCGATCGGTATGGCAAAGAAGGAGAAAGAGGTTGCAGCATTAGCGGCAGCAATTGCTTTCTTTATCATGCATGCGTCCATCAGTGCCATGATCAATATCAATGGTGGTGCGGAGAAGATGTTGGAGGGTGCAACAACTTCTGTGTGTGGAATCACTTCTTTGCAGATGGGTGTATTTGGTGGTATTATTGTAGGATTAGGTGTTGCGGCACTTCACAACAAGTTTTATAAGATTGAACTGCCACAGGTGCTGTCATTCTTCGGGGGTACCCGTTTTGTTCCAATTATCAGTGCACTGGTATATACTTTCGTTGGTATCCTGATGTTCTTTATCTGGCCGGTAATTCAGCAGGGAATCTATGCAGTCGGTAATGTGGTATTGAATTCCGGTTATGCCGGAACGTGGATATATGGTTTCATGGAAAGAATCTTAATTCCGTTTGGTCTTCATCATGTATTCTATCTTCCGTTCTGGCAGACAGGCGTTGGCGGAACAATGGAAGTGGCAGGACAGATGGTAGAAGGTGCGCAGAATATCTTTTTTGCACAGTTAGCAGATCCGAGTGTAGAGCATTTTGCAGTATCTGCAACCCGCTTTATGTCCGGTAAGTTTCCTCTTATGATCTTTGGTCTTCCGGGAGCTGCCTTGGCTATGTATAAGACAGCCAAAGAGGACAAGAAGAAAGAGGTTGGTGGTTTGTTATTATCTGCAGCACTTACCTCTATGCTGACAGGTATTACAGAGCCATTGGAGTTTACCTTCCTTTTTGTGGCACCGGTTCTTTACGGAATTCACTGTGTATTTGCAGGACTTGCGTATATGTTAATGCATATATTTAATGTTGGTGTTGGTATGACATTTTCCGGCGGCTTGATTGACATGACTTTATTTGGTATAATGCAGGGAAATGCAAAGACAAACTGGATCTGGATCGTAATTGTTGGTGTTGTTTACTTTGTTGTGTATTATTTCCTGTTTAGTTTCCTGATCCGTAAGATGAATCTGAAGACTCCGGGACGAGGAGAAGAAGATGAGGAAGTGAAGCTTTACCGTAGAAGCGATGTGGAGGCAAAGAAGAACGGTAAAGGAGCAGTAACGGATGAATTATCGGCAGAGGATGCTGTATCTGTGGCAATCTGTAATGGTCTTGGCGGCAAGAAGAATATCTCGGATGTGGATTGTTGTGCAACCAGATTGCGTTGTACGGTATATAAACCGGAGCTGGTAAGTGATACCATGTTGAAGGCAACCGGGGCATCCGGTGTGGTACACAAAGGAAATGGTGTGCAGATCATTTATGGCCCGAAGGTTACAGTGATCAAGTCAAATTTAGAAGATTATTTAGAAGTTGCACCGAATGAAGAATATATGGCAGAGGACAAAGCCGCTACAACAGAATCTACAACGATAGCAGACAAGAATTCTGCAACTGAGAAGATTGTGAAGACAGTTATGATCTCCAGCCCGATCACAGGGGAAGCGGCAGAACTTTCCGAGACACCGGATGAAGTATTTTCGAATAAGATGTTAGGAGACGGTGCGGCAGTAACGCCGATAGATAATATTGTGAGAGCACCGGAGGATGGAGAAGTTGCATTTGTATTTGATACAAAACATGCGATCGGCTTCATGACGGAAAGCGGAATCAGTCTTTTGATCCATGTGGGTATTGATACGGTGAAGTTAGCCGGACAGGGATTTGAGGTCTTTGTAGAGAATGGACAGAAGGTCAAGAAGGGTGAACCGATGATGAAATTAGATTTGGATTTCCTGAGAACACACGCACCTTCTATTATGTCACCGGTAATCTGTTCAGAGATGGAAGATAACCAGAAAGTCCGTGTATTGAAAACCGGAGATATTCAGGCTGGAGAGACATTGTTTGCGGTTGATTTTTACGAATAAGAAGAGTGCTTATATAGGATAGGCAGGGGGATAAACATGTATCGAGTAGAGAAAGTATTGAACCATAACGCTGTGATCGCTATTTCGGACGAGTCACATGGAGAATATCTGCTTATGGGCAAGGGAATTGGATTTGGCAGGAAGATCAATGAGCGTATGGAGACAAGAGATACCGATACGGTATATTCTTTGCAGGAGAAGACGGAACGGGGTGATTCCGGAATTCTTGCAAAGTCAATATCCCCTGTTTGTTTAGAGATTGCAGATGAGGTGCTGCGACAGGCGGGTAAGAATTTTGGAAAGGTTGATCGGAATATGCTCTTTCCGATGGCGGATCATATTGAGTTTGCGGTGAAGCGGATACAGAACCATGAAGAGATCCGGAATCCGTTGACAGATGATATTCGTGTTCTGTTTCATGCAGAGTATAAGACGGCGATGTGTATTCAGGATATTTTACAGCAGCGGCTTAACATTCAGATGAATGAAGATGAGGTTGGATATATTGCTTTGCATATTCATTCAGCGATTGAGGATGAGAAGGTTTCCCAGGCAATGCAGATGGCACAGGCGGTTCGCAAATGTGTTGCACTGGTGGAAGAACAGATTGGGAAACCGATTGATGTGATGTCATTATCCTATAACCGTTTGATGAATCATATTCGATATATGATAGTTCGTGTGATGAAGGGTGAAGAACTCAAAGTCAGTATGAATGATTATATGGAACTTAAGTTTCCGCAGTCGTTTTCTATGGCACAGATGGTATGTGATCAGGTAAGTCATGATCTGCGTAAGCAGTTAAGTGAGACGGAGATTGGATATCTTGCCATGCATATTGAACGGGTAACGAGTGCAGAGCTTGGCAAAGAATAGGGAAAGAAATGTACCTGATGAAAATTGCGTGTTTACAAGATGGCGGGTAATATGATATATATATTGCAATAGAATTTATGAAATACCTTGCAAAGAGGGAGTAGTTGCATACCGGATGGTATGTTGCAGGATTTCGTCAGTACGGCAGCTTGCCCGGAACCTGTGAAACAGAACATGTTTAACGAGACTTTTTGTGTACATAGTTGTGTGCACAAAAAGTCTTTTTCATTTTGTGTGAGGTTAGAAAGGAAGGGATGCGTTATGAAACAGGCATATCAGATGGAATTGGATGAAGTATTCGAGCAGACGGAGGCGGATGAAAAAGGTCTGACACTGGAAGAAGTCAGATCAAGGCTGAAAAAATACGGAGAAAATGTATTACAGGAAGGAAAGAAAAAGACGGCATTAGTTGTATTTCTTGAGCAATTTAAGGATCTGTTGGTTCTTATATTGATGATTGCCGCAGTGATATCCATGGTGTCCGGTAATGTGGAGAGCACGGTTGTAATTTTTGTTGTAATTGTATTAAATGCAATTCTCGGAACGGTGCAGTATGTTAAAGCAGAAAAATCTTTAGATTCTCTGAAAGCATTATCCTCTCCTTGTGCTAAGGTAATTCGAAACGGAGAAAAGATGGAGGTTCCGTCAAAGGATGTTGTACCGGGAGATATTGTAGTCTTAGAGGCAGGGGATATGGTTGTTGCGGATGGAAGGATCTTTAATAATTTCTCTTTGCAGGTGAATGAAAGTGCATTAACAGGAGAGTCTGCCAATGTAGATAAAGTTGATTATCGGATCGGAGAAGAAGTTCCGCTTGCAGATCGACTCAATATGGTATATTCGGGAACGCTTGTTACATATGGCAGGGCGGAAGTGTTGGTAACGGAAACCGGTATGAACACAGAAATGGGAAAGATTGCAGACCTTATGAACGGGGCAAAAGATAAGAAAACACCGTTGCAAAGAAGTATGGACGAATTCAGTAAGAGATTAGCAGCAGTGATTATAGGGATCTGTGTTGTCGTGTTTGCTTTGCAGATATATCAAAAGACTCCAATCTTAGATGCGTTGATGTTTGCTGTGGCATTGGCAGTGGCGGCAATACCGGAAGCGTTAAGTTCCATTATTACGATTGTACAGGCAATGGGGACGCAGAAAATGGCAGCAGAGGGTGCCATTATGAAAGAATTGAAAGCGGTGGAAAGTCTTGGATGTGTGTCCGTGATCTGTTCGGATAAGACAGGTACACTGACACAGAATAAGATGACCGTGACAAGTTTGTATCTGGATGGAAAGATAATCAAGCCGGAAGATATGAATCTTCAAAAACAAAGTCATCGATATCTGCTTTATAATGCAATATTGAACAATGATTCTTCCCTGCAGGGTGAAAAACAGATCGGAGACCCCACAGAGGCGTGTCTGCTCGCAATGGCGAGAACCGCATTTCATCATACATCTGTTGAGTTGAATGAGGAAGACATACGGCAAATGATGCCGAGATTAGAGGAACTTCCGTTTGATTCTGAACGGAAGATGATGAGTACGAAGTATCTTGTACATGGTGTTCATACTGTCTTTACAAAAGGAGCCTTGGATATGCTTTTGCCAAGAATCACCGGAATTTTGACGGAAGATGGTGTTATGGCAATCACGAATGAACAACGGAATGCTATCTTGCGGCAAAATGAGGAATTCTCACAGAACGGACTCAGAGTGCTTACTTTTGTGTATAAGGAGTCTGTGGAGGATGAAGCGCTATGCTTAGAAACAGAAGAGGATTATATATTTATAGGATTGGTAGCAATGATGGATCCGCCAAGAGAGGAATCTGTACAGGCCGTTGCGGATGCCAGATCAGCGGGAATCCGTACGGTGATGATCACAGGGGATCATAAGGTAACTGCAACTGCAATTGCAAAACAGATTGGTATATGGGAAGAGGGGGATATGGCAGTAACAGGACAGGAATTAGATGCTATGACAGATGACGAGTTAGATGGTATCCTTTCTGATATCTCGGTGTATGCCAGAGTTTCTCCGGAGAATAAGATCCGAATTGTGGATGCCTGGCAGAGAAGAGGTGCGGTAGTAGCTATGACAGGAGACGGGGTAAATGATGCACCGGCACTTAAGAAAGCGGATATCGGAGTAGCAATGGGAATTACGGGAACAGAAGTGTCAAAGGATGCGGCAGCGATGATTCTTTCTGATGATAATTTTGCAACGATCATCAAGGCGGTCAGTAATGGGAGGAGTGTGTATCGGAATATCCAGAATGCGATTCAGTTCCTGCTCTCCGGTAATATGGCCGGTATTCTTACTGTTTTATATTGCTGTGTGGCAGCACTTCCTGCTCCGTTTGCACCGGTACATTTGTTATTTATTAATCTGCTTACAGATTCGCTGCCGGCATTGGCAATAGGAATGGAAACTGCGGATCAGACATTACTCAGGGAAAAACCGCGAGATACGAAAGAGGGAATTATGACTTCCAAATTTGTGGCACATCTATTAGGGTATGGGTTTATGATCGCAGCGGTTACGATCGTGGCATTTTATGTCGGGATGCAAGAAGGTGTGAAGTATGCGAGTACTATGGCTTTTGCAACGCTGACATTGGCCAGATTATTCCATGGGTTCAATTGTCGGAGTAGAAAATCGCTTGTAAGATCAGGTCTGTTCAGTAATCCGTGGAGCGTGGGTGCATTTGGAATAGGGGTACTGCTGCTAGGATGTGTCATCAGTATTCCAGGATTGCGACAGATGTTTGAGGTAGCAGTGCTGACGATGCCGCAGATCGGAACCATTTTCCTGCTGGCAATGCTGCCTACAGTATGTGTTCAGATGACCCGTGTAATGTTGGGAAAATAGAATATATAAAAATGACACCATTAATTGGATGGTGTCATTTTTTTCATAAGATCTATGATGTTGTGCAGGGAATCGATAAAGGTCTGTTTCTCGGCTTCTGATAAAGAGGCAAGGGAAATAGTGAATCTTTGCCGGTATTCCTGCTTTAATTCTGTCAGTAGCCGGATACCGGAGTTTGATAAGCTGACATCAAGCTGGCGTCGATTCGTGTCATGCGTATTGCGGAAGATGAGCTGGCGTTCGGCAAGCGGGGCAACCGCTCTTGTTGCCTGTTCACGGGAAATACATAGCTTGTCTGCTAACTGGCTCATTGAAAGACTGGGAACTGCAGAAAGGATCAATAGAATTCGAAGCTGTGTCTTTGTAATCTGCAGTTCTTTTAATTCTGTAAAGTTATTAAAATATTGAAAATAACTGGGAAGCAATTCCAAAAGGGAGAGAATTGCTTCTTCTTCGTTATGCTGTTTCATAATAATGACCATCCTTTATATATTTCTTACACACCATTATATGAAAAAATAATCCGAAATTCAACAAGGATTATCGGGGTTTAAAGTGATTATATTGAAAAAGAACGGAAAATAGGATTCTCATATCCCATTTATTGGACTTTACATTTGTTAAAATGCTCATACCAAAGAGGAAAGAAAGTGGAATTAAGCAGGAAGGAGCTGGTGGTATGAAAGGATACACATGTAGATATTTTATTATTATGACTATGGTGTGTGGCATTTTATGGAATGGCAGAGCTGTGTATGCGCATACTCTCTACTATGATGTGCAGGACCGGAACATGATGTGTAGCCGGATGGTGTCTCTTATGAAGGAAAGGCAGAAGGAGGTGAGCTTTTACTATCCGGGGATCAGGCAGGATATAATGCAATATAAGAAGGAGCAATATGTTCCTTTCTTTGAGGATCTGTCTAATATAGATGCTTATGTAACAGGCGGAGTAGATGCGGTTGAGGTACAGTATGCGATGGAACCGGATTCAGCGGTTACGTTTCGGATACAATACCGGACAACATTACAACAGGAGAGATATGTGGATCGTAAAGTGAGAAAACTGGCTGGAAAGGTGCGCTTACGCAAAAGGATACAGCGGATACAATGGGGAAAGCATTATCTGATCACGCATATGCAATATGATAACAGGTATTATACGGCATATGATGCGTTTTACCGGGGAAAAGGTAACTGTATGGCATATTCTTATGCGTTTGTCCGGTTGATGCAGGAGTTAGAGATTCCTTGTGTATATGTGAGCAATGAGGAGCATGCGTGGAATATGGTCCGGATAGATGGAAGATGGTATTATGTGGATATAACATGGGAGGACGCAGAAGGGGATAATCTGTATTTTCTAAAGGGAAAGCAGGATTTTCCGGGACATGGAACGATACGATATGGACTGCCCCGAAAAGCCAGGATTGCCAGAAAGGGATATATTTCCCAATGTATACGCAAATGATTTGAAATATCATGGATGTTATGCTACAATAATTTCCGATTGAGAGAAATTCTTATTAACAAGCTGTAAGGAGGATATATGCGTGGTTAAGTTATACGAAGGCGGAGCTTATCTGGTGAATGGTACAGAGATCATTCCGGATGGGGCGAATCAGGAACAGGAATTAAAGAGCAGGACAGGAAGTGTGATTTCAAAGGAAGAAGCGGCTAAGAATACAATCGCTTATAATATTTTGAAAGCACATAATACTTCAGAAGATATGGATAATCTTCAGATCAAGTTCGATAAGTTGACATCACATGATATTACATTTGTTGGAATTATTCAGACAGCAAGAGCATCTGGATTAGAGAAATTCCCAATTCCATATGTATTAACAAACTGTCACAATTCTCTTTGTGCGGTGGGCGGAACCATCAATGAGGATGATCATATGTTTGGACTTACTTGTGCAAAGAAATATGGTGGAGTATATGTACCTCCTCATCAGGCAGTTATTCACCAGTTTGCGAGAGAGATGCTGGCAGAATGTGGAGCTATGATCTTAGGTTCCGATTCACACACCCGTTATGGTGCATTGGGTACCATGGCGATTGGAGAAGGCGGTGGAGAGCTTGTTAAGCAGTTGCTTTGTCAGACATATGATGTGAAGATGCCGGGAGTTGTTGCCATTTATTTAGATGGTAAGCCGGAAGCAGGTGTCGGACCACAGGACGTTGCACTTGCGATCATTGGTGCGGTATTTGCCAATGGTTATGTGAAGAATAAAGTAATGGAGTTTGTAGGTCCTGGTGTGGATAGCTTAAGTGCGGACTATCGTATTGGCATAGATGTTATGACAACAGAAACAACTTGTCTTTCTTCTATCTGGAAGACGGATGATAAGGTAAAAGATTTCTATGATATCCACGGAAGAAGCGGAGATTATAAGGAATTGAATCCGGGTGCAGTTGCATACTATGATGGTGTTGTCTATGTAGATCTTAGTAAAGTAAAACCAATGATCGCAATGCCATTCCATCCAAGTAATACTTATACGATTGAAGAGTTGAATGCGAACTTAATGGATATCTTAGAGGATTGCGAGAAACGTGCTTTAGTCAGCTTAGATGGTAAGGTTGACTTTACACTGAAAGATAAAGTAAGAGATGGTAAGTTATATGTAGATCAGGGTATTATCGCAGGATGTGCCGGTGGTGGATTTGAGAATATCTGTGCAGCGGCAGATATCCTGAAAGGTTCTTATATCGGAGCAGATGAATTTACATTAAGCGTATATCCGGCTTCTACACCAATCTATATGGAATTGGCTAAGAATGGAAGATTGGCAGATTTGATCGAGACCGGTGCGATTGTGAAGACTGCATTCTGTGGACCTTGTTTCGGTGCAGGTGATACACCGGCCAATAATGCATTTTCTATCCGTCATTCTACAAGAAACTTCCCGAATCGAGAAGGTTCTAAGGTACAGAATGGACAGATTTCATCCGTTGCCTTAATGGATGCCCGTTCTATTGCAGCAACAGCAGCGAATAAGGGTTATCTGACTGCGGCAACTGATGTAGATGTGAATTTTACGAATCCGAAATATTTCTTTGATCAGAATATATATGCTAACCGTGTATATAATGGTGTTGGCAAAGCGGATCCAAGTGTAGAGATTAAGTTCGGACCGAACATCAAGGATTGGCCTGAGATGGTAGCTTTGACAGATAATCTGGTATTGAAGGTTGCTTCTGTCATCCATGATCCGGTTACAACAACCGATGAATTGATTCCATCCGGAGAGACTTCTTCGTATCGTTCGAATCCATTAGGACTTGCTGAATTTACATTGTCACGTAAAGATCCGGAATATGTGGGACGTGCCAAGGAAATTCAGGCAGTTGAGAAAGTAAGAGAAGAAGGTAAGTGCATGGGTGAGGCGTACCCGGAAATGCGTGAGATCATGCACAAAGTAAAAGAGCAGTTCCCGGATGCATGTAAGGATAATACGGGTGTTGGTTCTACCATCTTTGCAGTGAAACCAGGAGATGGTTCTGCACGTGAACAGGCAGCATCCTGCCAGAAGGTACTTGGTGGATGGGCGAATGTTGCCAAAGAATATGCAACGAAGAGATATCGTTCCAACCTGATCAACTGGGGAATGTTACCATTCTTAATGCCGGAAGATTATGATTTTGAGATTGATGATTATATCTTTATTCCGGACATTGCCAAGGCGGTTCGTGAGAAGAATGATGATATTAAAGCATATGTAGTGAACAAAGACATGAAAGAGCTTACATTCCATCTTGGAGATCTGACAGATCACGAAAGAGAGATTATCTTAAAAGGCTGTCTGATCAATTATAATCGTGGATAAGGGTAGATAACATGGGCAATTGATCGACACATAAGAAAGGAAATTCCACTAAGAACACCTGGTTGTGGTCTTAGTGGGATTTTTCTTTTAAAGAGAGGAAAACTGTGCTATAATAAATATAATTTTTAGAAAGACAGAATAGATATATGGGAAAGACGAAAAAGAGAACAATATCAGGCAGTTTTGCTATGCAGGCAACAATATTAGCAGCGGCAAGTGTTATATCCAAGGTGATTGGAATGGTATATAATATTCCGTTTGCTAATATATTAGGAAAAGCAGGAAACGGATATTACGGAGCAGCACAGACCGTATATGGATATATCTGGACAATTGCTGTATTCAGCATACCAGCGGCATTATCCAAACTAATCTCAGAACGGGTGCAACGCGGAGAATATCGTAATGTGAAACAGATATACAAAGGCGCTATGTTATATATGATAGTTGTTGGCGGTGCAGCTTCTTTATTTACGTATATTGTGGCACCGTATATTGTTACAGATAATACCGTATTGTCGTTGAGAATCTTAGCACCAACTATTTTCATATCAGGATTTGCCAGTGTGTATCGCGGGTATTTTCAGGCATATGGCAATATGGTGCCGACATCAATTTCTCAGATCATTGAACAGGTGATCAATGCGATTGTCAGTATTGTGGCGGCAGTAGCATTTATTAAGTGGGCTGTTGCGCATGGGCATGGCACAATGTCAGATGTGTATGGGGCCGCCGGAGGTACATTAGGAACCGGTGTCGCAGCAACGGTTAGTCTGATCTATATCGCATGGTTGTTTTACAGACAACGGGGAATTGTCGAAGAGAAGATTGCACAGGATACTACAACAGAGATTCTTTCCTATCGTTCTGTGATCCGGTTGTTATTGATGATTGCAACACCGATCATATTAAGTTCTGCTATTTATAATGTGAATGTCATTTTGGATATGACAATATATCAGAAGATGCTACAGTATATGGGTATGAGTAGTGAATTGGTCGATGGACAGTATGGGCTGTATAGCCGTATGTATTTAGTTCTTGCAAATGTTCCGATTGCAATGGCAGCTGCGGTAGGTTCTGCGGTGATTCCGAGTGTGTCAGGTGCGTATGCCGTTGGGGACAAGGAAGGATGTAATCATAAGATTCAACAGTCTCTTCAATTAGCAATGGTACTTACAGTGCCTTGTGCAGTAGGTTTTGGAGTATTGGGTAAACCGATCGTAAGGTTAGTGTATTATAGTTTGTCAGCAGAAGATACTACAATGGTATCAAATCTGTTGCTGATTGGTGGCATTTCAATTGTATTATATGGGATTTCCAGTGTGCTGAATGGTGTTTTGCAGGGAATTGGCAAAGTAAATATACCGGTAATCAGTTCTGTTACTGCGTTGGTAGGACATATGTTATTGTTGATACCGCTGATCGGGGTAGCAAAGTTAGAGATCTATTCGTTGATCCTTGCAACAGCATTTTACGCGATTATAGTTGTAGCGATGAATCTATATTTTGTGAAGAAGGAATTGCAGTTTAAGATGGAGTGGAAACAGACGATAGGAGTGCCGGTAATTTCTGCGGTTGTTATGGGGCTTGTTGCAATTCTTGTATACAAAGGACTTGATTGGATTCTGGTTCAAGTTATGGGTGCATTTATCAGTAATGCGATTGCTGTATTGGTTGCAATCAGTCTTGCAGCAGTTACCTATTTTGCGGTGATGTTGAAGGTTGGTGGATATACAGAAGAGATGTTGCTTGCATTTCCGAAAGGAGCGATGTTGGTGAAGGTGGCACGCAAGCTGCATTTTATTCAATAGAAGCAGAAGAAAGACGCATAATGTATGGAAAGGGGCGATTGTTATGAAGTTAACATTTATTGGAGCGGATCATGAGGTGACCGGAAGTTGCCATTGTCTGCAGGCTTGTGGGAAGAATATTCTGATTGACTGTGGTATGGAACAGGGGCCGGATGTGTATGAGAATCAGGAACTTCCAATGAATCCGTCAGATGTGGATTATATTTTGTTAACACATGCGCATATTGATCATTCAGGGTTACTCCCACTTATGTATGCCAAAGGCTTCCGGGGGCAGGTGTATACAACGAAAGCGACAACAGATCTTTGTCAGATCATGTTGCGTGACAGTGCACATATTCAGGAGTTTGAGGCAGAGTGGCGGAATCGAAAAGCGAGACGTGCCGGAGAGGAAGAATTCATTCCGCTATATTCAATGAATGATGCAATTGGGGTATTGGCATTTTTTGTGCCATGTAGGTATGATGAGATGATCACCTTGGCAGATGGAATCAGGATCCGTTTTTCAGACGTAGGACATTTGCTTGGATCTGCCAGCATTGAGATATGGCTGACAGAGGGAGATGTCTCCAAGAAGATCGTATTTTCTGGTGATATAGGTAATATTAACCAGCCCATTATCAAAGATCCTCAGTATCTGAAGGAGGCAGATTATGTGGTGATGGAGTCTACTTATGGAGACCGGAATCATGAAGGAACACCGGATTATGTAGCAGAATTGACCAGAATTATTAAGGAGACATTTGATAAGGGTGGTAATGTAGTCATTCCGTCCTTTGCGGTTGGAAGAACACAGGAATTATTGTATTTCATTCGGAAGATCAAATATGATAACCTGCTTCCGGAATATGAAGGATTTGAGGTATATGTAGATAGTCCGTTGGCGGTTGAGGCAACGAATATCTTTAATAAGAATGTGGATAACTGTTTTGATGAAGAAGCTATGGAGCTTATCAAGCAGGGAATCAATCCGATTGCTTTTCCGGGACTTAAGACAGCCGTTACAAGTGATGATTCCAAAGCAATTAATTTTGATATGAAACCAAAAGTGATTATTTCAGCTTCCGGAATGTGTGAAGCAGGACGTATCCGGCATCATCTGAAACATAATCTATGGAGAAAGGAATGTACGGTTTTATTTGTTGGATATCAGGCACATGGAACACTTGGCCGTAGTATTTTGGAGGGCGCAACAACGGTTAAGTTATTTGGCGAGTTGATCGAAGTCCGGGCAAGGATTGAGAAGTTAGAAGGAATCAGTGGTCATGCAGATCAGTCGGGGTTATTGAGATGGTTGCATGCATTTGAACCAAAGCCAAAAGTATTTGTTGTACATGGAGAGGATCTGGTATGTGAGCACTTTAAGACTATGATCCAGGAGGAAGGGTATGAAGCTGTTGCTCCATTCTCCGGGGCAGAGTTTGATCTTGGCACAGACGAATTGATCTTTGCAGGGGTAGCAACAAAGAAGGTGAAGATTAGTCAGAAGGCTTTCCGTGCACAGGCAATCTTTGACCGGTTAGTGGCAGCAGGTAATCGGCTTCTTACTGTTATAGCACATAACAAGGGTGGCGCTAACAAGGATCTGGTTCGCTTTACAGATCAGATCAACAGTTTATGTGACAAGTGGGATCGATAGGAAAGATAAGAATGAATAGAATGTGGAGTAGTAATATATGAAGGAACGAAAGAGAATTGCATTGTTGGTAGGACAGCCGGAAGAAGACAATCAGGCACTATTTATTAAAGGATTTTTAGAGCAGAGTTTCCTTTATGATTATGACGTCTGCATTTTTGCAATGTATCAGAAGTATCAGGAGACACAGAATCGGGAAGTTGGAGAATCCCATATATTTTCATTGATCGAGTATCATTTATTTGATGCAGTTGTGATCTTGGCAGATACGATTCAGACACCGCAGGTTGCAGACCGGATTGAACATCAATTAAAGAATTGTTTTTCCGGTCCTGTAATCTGTGTGGATCGGGAGAGCAAGTATTTTCCGACTGTTATGACGGATCACTATACGCCTACGAAACGTCTGATATCGCATTTGATCGAGGAACATGGTTACAGAGATATTGCGTATATTACAGGTAAGAGATGGCATCCACATTCGAAGCAGCGTCTGCAGGGATTCTTAGACTGTATGAAAGAGCATGATATTGTTGTGGAACCGGGACGAATCTTTTATGGGGATTTCTGGTATACCAGTGGGGCGAATGTAGCAGAGCTGATTCTAAAGGATAGAGAGCATCTGCCACAGGCAATCGCATGTGCCAATGACTGTATGGCAATTGGTGCGGCAGATGCATTGACAAAAAATGGGCTGCACATACCGGAGGATATTGCTGTGATCGGATATGATTCAATTACAGAGGGAAGACTAAGTCCGGAGCCGATCACGTCAGCACCTATTCCGGCAAAGGCTTGTGGGAAGCATGTGGCTACCAGTATTGATGCATTATTACATGGTCGGGTAATGACTAAATTTGAATCAGATGTTCCGTTATTTATTGGCAGAAGCTGTGGATGCCATGGGGAGAAGATACAATTTCAGTCTACTTTGAGGAAAGAATGGGCAACAGATATATTTTCGAATAATTTCTATTCCTGTTTTAACCATATAATGGAGGATATGTTATGTCAGTCTAATATAGAAGGACTGATGAACACAATATTTTCTTATGTATCCCAGATTCGGAACTTTGATAATTTTCATTTGTGCCTGAATTCGGATTGGAAGCATTTAGAGGACACGGATAAGGAGATTAAATGGAATGATTATAGTGATGAGATGCTACATGTCCTGCAGTGTGGGAAAGTAGATGCGAATCAGGACAAGGTAGATTTTGAAGACACCTTTGACCGTCACATTCTATTGCCGGAGTTATATCAGGAACATGATACACCGATGGCATATATATTTACACCGATGCATTTTGAAGAACTTTGTTTTGGATATGCAGTGGTAAGTTATGGGAATGAGCCGAGAGGATATCAGGAAGAATATCGTTTGTGGGTTCGAAGCGTTATGCAGGGATTAGAATGTTTTCGCAGGATTGAGGACCTGAAACGGAGCAACCAGATATTAGAATCCAGTCGTATTCGGGATAATCTGACAGGGTTTTATAATTACAAAGGGTTTATGGGAAGTGCCGGATCTCTTATTAACCAGGCGAATGAGAAACATTATTGGTTAAGTACATTGGTAGTGGATATCTGTAATCTGGATCGCATTAATATTACATACGGAAGAGAAGCAGGCAATGAGATCATACAGGCAATTGCCGGTATTATTGAGAAGTGTACAGAAGATGGAATGGTATGCGGGCTTGGTAATGGAGAATTTGCTATTACCATTTTGTCTGAACAGAATGATAAAAAGAAGATACACGGGATACGGGATCATATTCTTGCAGAGATACAGAATTACAATTATAAGAATAAGAAAGAATACAAGCTAGCGGTATATACCGGAAGTAAGACCGAAAAGGTTGAAAATACGAAAGAATTAGAACGCCTTCTGAGTGGTGCGGTTAGCCAGAAGAATGGTAACAAAGCAAATATGCAACGCCCTGAGACAAAGCAGGTTCTGACGGAGGAAGAGAAGAAGGAAGAGGCACTGGTTAAACATATATTAGATGATAATCGGTTCCGGTATCATTTCCAGCCGATTGTAAGTGCAAAGAATGGGGAGATCTATGCATATGAAGCACTGATGCGAACGGATGTGCAGCCATCGGTGTCTCCGCTCACGGTACTGAAATATGCAGAGAGCATGGATCGTTTATATGATGTGGAGAAGGCTACTTTCTTTAACGTCTTACAATACGTGAAGACAAACTGGGCGTTGTTTGATAAGCGAAAAGTGTTTGTGAACAGTATCCCGGGTAAGCAGCTAGTCGGGGCAGACAAAGAGACACTTCGGGAGAAGATGCAGTCTGCGGCAGATGTATTCGTGGTGGAATTGACCGAACAGACAGAACTTCCGGATGAGCAGTTAACGAAGATGAAAGATGAATATTGCCGCATGGGAATTGAAACGGCGGTAGATGATTACGGAACAGGCTATTCAAATATCACGAACCTGCTCCGATATATGCCGAATTATGTGAAGATTGACCGTATGCTGTTGACAGATATTCAGGACAGCCCTCAGAAGCAGCATTTTGTTAGTGAGATCGTTACTTTTGCACATGATAATGATATTATGGCATTGGCAGAGGGAGTAGAGACAACAGAGGAATTAGAGGCTGTGATCGAGCTTGGAGTGGATCTGATTCAGGGATATTATACAGCAAAGCCGGCGGCAGAACCGATTGCATCGATTCCGGCGGAGATCAAGAGTGAGATTATCCGGTATCAGCATATCCGAATGAAGAAGACAGGCTTAGAGACGTATATTGCGGGACGTGAGAACCGGGTATCTACGGTGAAAGTGGCATCCCAGAAGTACCGGACCATATATATCCCATCGGAGGGAGAGATTCACCGTGATATTATATTTGCCGGAACCCCCGGGATGGAATCTAAGCTGGATCTGCGTGTTGAATCCGGATATCATGGTACGATTGAGCTTGAAAACATTCATTTGGTGGCAAAGAAGAATCATCCATGTATTGAATTAGGTGAGAACTGTTCGGTCATGATCATCCTGAAAGGTGAAAATGTCTTAAAAGGTGGAGGAATCCGTGTTCCGCAAAGTTCCAGGCTGACGCTGTCGGGCAATGGTAACTTTCTGTTTATATTAAGTGATACCGGTAATTATGCGATCGGTAATGATCTTGAGAATGGACATGGCATTTTGGAATTGGATCAGGATGGTGAGATCGTGATTGAAGGAAATGTTGTGCATGGAATTGGAATAGGTTCCGGACTAGGTGGTGTAACGCATATTAATCGTGGCAAGTACATGATTCAGATGAATGGTGAAGAAGGTGTCGCAATTGGTTCAATCAAGGGAGATATGCAGCTTTCCATTCATCATTGTAATATGGAGATCACAATGGGTTGTACGAAGGGAATTGGGGTAGGATCCATGTCAGGTAGTGTAGATATTGCAATGGAACATCTATTCTTTAAATGTGTATCAGGTGGGAATTATGCAGTTGCATTGGGAACCTTTGATGGCGCGCGGAGCCATATCACGATCGAGAGCGGAAATGCGATCATCCGGATGCGGGGAGACAGGGTGTGCGGTATTGGTGCCGAGACGGGGGATACGGCATTTTCCATGAGTGCGGTTGCGTTGACGATTCAGAATGAAGGAAAAGAGGCAATTGTATTAGGTAACAGGACAGATACTGCAAAAGTCCGGATCTATAATTCAGGGGTTGATATGCAGTTGCGTACGAAATGGCACACTGACATTGGCGCGGCAGAAGAGGATATTGAGATTATCAATGGTATCTGTCACTTCCTGTATAATGGGAAGGAGATTGAGCGGCATTGTGAGGAAGTGGAGCTATAGGAAGCTGACATTAACATATATTTAACATAAAGAGATAGAAAATGCGATAGAAGTTCCGGATATACCATGTTATGTTAAACAAGAGAAAGAATGTAGGTGTATAGAATGGACAAGGATAAGAAGTTAGAAAGAAAGATCATATCGGATTTTCGGGAATCACTATCCGATCAGGAATATCAATTAAAATGTATGTGGGCAATTCAGGTGATTGAATCCAAAATTTCCATGATCGATCAGGAGCTGAAAGGAAACAAAGCTCGTGTTGTAGTCACACAGGTAACACATCGGATTAAGTCGGCAGAGAGTATTTACCGCAAGCTGAAACGCAAGAATATTAAGATTAATCTGAAGGAAGCAAAGAAACGATTAAATGATATTATTGGGGTAAGAGTGACGTGTCTGTTTCAGGATGATGTGTATGAGATCATGCAGTGTTTAAGTATGCAGGGAGATATACATATTCTTAAAGTAAAGGATTATATCAAAGAGCCAAAGGATACGGGATATCAGAGTCTGCATCTGATTGTTGAAGTTCCTATCTATCTGACAAAAAAAGCACAGTGGGTAAAAGTGGAGATACAGCTTCGGACGGTGGCAATGGATTTCTGGTCGGTGTTAGATTATCAGTTGCTTTATAAGAAGGAGGTCAGTCAGGCTGGGGAAATCGCTACAGAACTAAAGCATTATGCAGAAGTAATTGCAGATATGGATCAGAATATGATGAAATTAAGAGACCGGATACAGGAAATCTAAAATTCCTGCTTCGGTCTTCTAGTATATATATCTGCTATGGAATGTATTCTTAATTAGAAGAATTCAGATGATGTACCGGAAGATATACCGGTAATCCGTTTTTGTAGGTAATATGCGGCTCCCCGAGAATTAATGGAGCCATATAGTCATAAAGTGCCGGCATAATATCATTGCCTGCAGCATTGATCCATTCTCTTGGAATAGACTTGGCTTCATTAGCGATTCCTTTGATATCGGCAGTTTCGATAGCAACTTTATATGGGGTATTCGAGACACGCTGTAAGGTAAGCATACATTCCGTCTTGCCTTCTGTCGCATATGCAACTGCCTGATTTCCTAAACGGAATGATTCATCGATATCGGTAAGAGAGGAAATGTGAGCAGCACAACGCTGTAAAACATTCAGTTCTATCGAACGAACTTTTACGCCGATTCTGTCCTTTACTAACATCTCTAAGCACTTTCCGGTTCCGCTTAACTGGGAGTGACCAAACTGGTCATTGGCAGCAGTCGTGGCACTGATATAATTTCCGTCTTTGTCTTTAATTCCCTCAGAAACGGCGACAATAACATTATTCCGTCTGTCAAGCTCATTTTCTACATCCTGCAGGAATTGTTCGGTATCAAAGGCAACCTCCGGGAAATAGATTAAATGTGGTGCGGAATTATATTCATTACGTGCAAGTGCGGAAGCTGCTGTCAGCCAACCGGCATCCCGGCCCATGATCTCAATAATCGTGACACTCTTCACACTATAGATAAAGGTATCATGAGCGATCTCCAACAAAGACGAAGCAACATACTTGGCAGCAGAACCGTATCCGGGTGTATGATCGGTGATGCAAAGATCATTGTCGATAGTCTTAGGAATACCGATGATCCGGACATCGCTATTGTGTTCTTTGCCGTAAGCACTTAACTTAAGGACGGTATCCATGGAATCATTGCCGCCAATATAGAAGAATGCTCCGATATTGTAACGTTCAAACTGCTCAAAGATGAATGCATAATCGGAAGCGTCTGTCTTAGGATCCGGCAGCTTGTAGCGGCAGGAACCGAGGTACATAGCAGGACTGATCTTCAATGTGTCAATGAAAGCCGGAAACTCTTCCACCTGTTTGGTTAAGTCAATTAGTTGATTCTTAAGAATTCCTAAAATTCCATACTGGGAACCATATACGGAAGCATATTGGTCACTCTTGATCGCGGCATCTAGTACACCGGCTAAAGATGCATTGATTGCAACAGTAGGTCCACCGGACTGAGCGACGATAACATTTTTCTTAGACATAATCTTCTCCTTTTTTATCCGCTTGTATATCAGATTCTGCAATCTATCATACTTGATACAATCATAAAATTCAAGGAATATTTTCTTGTGTTTTTTATATAAGTGGTGTATAATCTACCTAGATTTAGAAGATAGTAATATCGTAGAACTTCTGGGGTGCACGACAACTCCTGTTATTTTGAACCTACATTTATTTTTATGGGACACTGATATTTATAGATGGATGTCAAGCCTGCTATGATAGGACGGCAGAAGTCTATGTGGAGTAGCCCACCTAGCCTGGCTAGGACTCAAAATGCAGGAAACGACATTCCCGGTTGTTCTACTTTATGATAAGTTTACAAAAGATAACTTATACGAAAGATAGAAGATACCAAAGAGTTTATATAGACACGAAGGAGTTTACATAGGCACGAAAGAGAACGAAGCAGCATTGGTCGACGGATCGCATTAGCATACGTCTAAGTGCTGCTTCTTGTATGTTTAGATTATTATTGGGGCAGGAAGGAATTAAGTGCAATGAAGAAGAATAGAAAGAGAAAGCATTCGGGGGTATGGATATTAGTTAGTATCCTTGTTGTGTTGGGTGTGATCGGTGGGGTTTTGATCAAGCTGGGTTTTTATAGGACATTGTCGAATCAGTTTATGCCGAACCGGGAGGCAAACCGGTTGATCAGCTATCTGGGTGTGAATGATTATAAATATACGGATCGTTTAGGGTCCTCCTTTAACGTGGCACAGGCAAAACAGTTATTGAAGCAGGCAGATGTAGCTTATGATCAGGTGGATGTGTCTTTGGAGCATAAGCCGGGATTTCTTCCGCTTACCACGAAACAGTTTGAAAAGCTGTATGATGCGATGATTCAGGCATTGGAATTAGATCGTTTGATGAGCGAGAGTCTGTACATATATGATATTGATAATGCAGTGAACAAGGTAATTGATGGTGTTGCATATGAAGTGGTCAGTACAAATAATGGTGATTACTACATGGAGAAGGACTATGGATTAGATAGTGCATACGTTGGTAAGGTGGTTCGCGTGTATGTCTCGAATAATGAGATTATCCTCTGTCAGGGGGAGAGCAAAGAGCAGATTACCGTCAAGAATGCCTACCTGTCCAAGGTGTCGGAGGAGGATGGCGATTATAGCGTTCTTGCCTATGTGGATGGTTCTGCAAAGAAATTCCATGTTTCTAAAGAGGTTGCTAACAGTATTAAGGGAGAGAACTTTTTAGGAGATATTATATTATCTAACAAAGGCGTTGAGTCTGTTACTGATCATACAGGCGATCTGGTAGAAGCCAAGGTAACCGCATGTGCAGATGGAGTAATTACAGTAGAAGGGCAGGAAGATCCTGTCTATTTGTCGGATGCATTTAATGTCTATAAAGTAAATGGTTCATTTAAGGCGATGAGATCTGCTGGTACACTGATCGGATATGATAAGATTTCTCTTTATATAAAAGATAACATGTTAGAAGCTGCATTGATCACAGAGGATATCTATGCAAAGAATATCAGGGTATTGATTAGTAATACGGAGTATACGGACTATTATCATGGGGAAGTATCTGTGACTTCCGATACAGATTATACGATTACATATGGGGATCAGGTGGAAGAACACGCAGCGGGAGAAAAGGTATCATTTCGTAATGGAAGTGAACAGTTGAAGAATGGGGCGGCAAAGATTCGGTCGAAAGAGGAAGACGGGAAGATTACCATTACTTCGATCAAACGACAAAGCGGCAATCCTTCCTATCGCGGTACGATTGAACTATCCAGGGATGATAAAGGGGTGCTGGTAGTTAACGAATTGCCGGTCGAAGAATATCTGTATGGAGTTGTTCCAAGTGAGATGCCGGTATCTTATGAGACAGAGGCGTTAAAAGCACAGGCAATCTGCGCAAGGGCATATGCATACCGTCAGATGGAAAGTGATACCTATACGCAGTACGGAGCCCATTTAGATGATAGTATTTCGAGTCAGGTATATAATAATGTGGGTGAAGATGAACGGACCAATTATGCAGTGGATGATACATATGGTGTTGTTCCGTGTTATGACAATGAAGTGATTGAAGCATTCTTCTTCTCAACATCCTGTGGTGCAACAAGTAATAACAGTGCGGTGTGGGGCGGAAACCAGGAGCCATATTTGTTAGATACAATGGAAACGGAATTGAATGACATGGCAAGCTTAGACAATGAGGAGAGTTTCCGGAAATTTATAGATGGAGAATTGGGGAGCGGTTTTATTGAACAAGATGAACCATTCTTCCGGTGGAGTGTGGGATTTACAAAGGAGAAGCTAACGGAAGCAATTAATAGTCATTTGTATGATCGGATCAAAGCAATGCCGGAGAATATATTGGCAATGAATGCGAATGGAGAATATGAGAAGAAATCAATTAATACGATCGGGGATCTTGTGAGTATTGAAGTGACGAAACGAGGAGCAAGCGGAATCGTAGAAGAGATGGTGATCACCGGAACAGCGGAGACGATATTGGTGAAAGGACAGTCTAATGCAAGGGCGTTATTAAGTCCGGAGCAGGTGGCGATCCGTAAACAGGATGGATCTACCGTTGCCGGGTGGACTTCTTTACCAAGTGCATATTTCTATGTAGATGATAGTAATGGATTTGCTATACGTGGTGGAGGATTCGGTCATGGCGTGGGATTGAGCCAGAATGGTGCCAATGATATGGCGAAGCTTGGATACCTGGCAAGTGATATAATAAGCCACTATTATACAGCGGTGGAATTGAAAGATATGTACGAACTGATGGGAAAATAATAGGAGAACGAGATGGAAAAGCCGGAAAAGAAAGGGAAAAGGGAACGACTTAAGCTAATTATTAGGTTTATCAATAAGTTTGGTGAGAAGATCAGTGATAATTATACAGCAGCATGTGCGGCACAGGCCGCATTCTTCATTCTGCTTTCTGTTGTGCCGATTATTTCTCTGATATTGGCAGTTACAACATATCTGCCGTTTACACAGCAGGATGTATTACATTTGATGATGCAGATTATACCGGACGATCTGATCGGATATGTTCAGGATATTATTGCGGATCTGTATGCAAGAGCAGGTAAAACGGTTATCTCGCTCTCTGCAATTACGATGTTGTGGTCTGCATCAAAGGGAATAGCAGCTTTAATGGATGGGTTTAATACCATGTATCAGTTAAGAAGGGATAATAGCAATTGGGTTGTGTCAAGGTGCATAGCAATTGTATATACGGTTCTTTTTATTCTGCTGTTTGTGATCGCAATGTGCGGATATGTTATGGTAAGCCATTATTATCAGGAATATATTAAGGGTGTATTTGAGATTGAGTCTGCAATGCGAACAATTTTGCTGTTAATACGATATGTTATGGGATGGCTGTTATTTTATGGTTTTCTGCTTATGTTGTATGTTATATTGCCAGGGGGCTTTGGATTGCCTATTGGTAAAGAAGAGAAGGTCAATCTTGGAGAGAGAGTCCGTCAACAGATGCCGGGGGCTGCCTTTGCTGCAGTGGCGTGGTTAGTGATATCACGTATAGTTGTAATATATATTGATTATTTTCCGAGTCTGTCCCTGATGTATGGATCGTTGGCAGGTATCGTAATTGCAATGCTATGGTTATATTTTTGTATGTATTCTATCTTTATCGGAGCCGTAATTAATTATTTATTATCTGAAGGATACTTGACACGAGTGAAAAAGATGTTAAAATAAGTACGATAATCGTTTTATGATTTCGGGTAAAGATGCGGATTCATACAATGACGGTTGGATATATGGAAGAGACAATGATGGTGCAAGAGAATCTTATGTTCTAACAGAGAGAGGAAGTCGCTGGCTGGAAGCTTCTTTTGGTTCACATTTGATTTGAATTTCACACCGGAGTTTTGAAGATTGAACAGATACAGGGTATCTTGGTAGACTTCAACGGGTTATGAACGTTATAACATAAGGAGTGTCAGAGTATAGTTTGTCTATATTCTGGAATTTGGGTGGTAACGCGAGTCAATTCGTCCCTGGGGATGAGTTGGCTTTTTCTATTTTATTAAGTTAGAAAAAAGAGCAAATTAAGAAAAGGAGATAAATCATGAAAGAGAAATTAGAAGCAATCAAGGCAGAAGCACTTGCAAAGATTGACAGTGCAAAAGACTTAGACAGCTTGAATGACATTAAGGTTGCGGTTCTTGGTAAAAAAGGAGAACTGACAGCGGTGCTTAAGTCCATGAAGGATGTTCCGGCTGAGGAGAGACCGATGGTTGGTCAGATGGTCAATGAGGCAAGAACGGCGATCGAGGAGAAGTTAGAAGAGGAGAAGACTAAGATTTCCAGGATGCTTCGTACAGAGAAGATGAAGAGAGAGACGATTGATGTTACACTTCCGGGTAAGAAGAACATGAGAGGTCACAGACATCCGAATCAGATAGCATTAGAAGATCTGGAACGCGTATTTATCGGTATGGGTTATGAAGTGGTAGAGGGTCCGGAAGTAGAATATGACAAATATAACTTTGAACTTTTGAATATTCCGGCTAATCATCCGGCAAAGGACGAACAGGATACCTTCTATATTACGAAAGATATTTTGTTAAGAACACAGACCTCACCGGTACAGGCAAGAATTATGGAACAGGGCAAACTTCCGATCCGTATTCTTTCTGCAGGTCGTGTGTTCCGTGCAGATGAAGTGGATGCAACACATTCTCCATCTTTCCATCAGGTAGAGGGATTGGTTGTAGATAAGAACATTACAATGGCAGATCTTAAGGGAACTTTGGCACAGTTTGCCAGAGAGTTCTTTGGAGAGAAGACACAGGTTAAGTTCCGTCCACATCATTTTCCATTTACAGAGCCATCTGCTGAGGTAGATATCACCTGTTTCAAGTGCGGTGGTAAGGGATGCCGTATGTGTAAAGGAAGTGGCTGGATTGAGATTCTTGGCTGCGGTATGGTTCATCCGCATGTATTGGAAATGTGTGGCATTGATCCGAAGGAATATCAGGGATTTGCATTTGGTATTGGATTAGAGAGAATCACATTGTTGAAGTATGAGATTGATGATATGAGACTTCTCTATGAAAATGATACAAGATTTTTGAATCAGTTTTAGCGAAGCCGAGCAATGCACACATGGAAGCTTAGAGCCGGAGGCAGGCTTGCATGGCTTCCGGCGAGAAAGATTCCATGTGTATAGTGCGAAGCACGGAAATCGAGATACCGGCAGGTATCGAGATTAGCATTGCGAGAGAGCAATAGAGAGATGCCGGCAGGTATCGAGATTAGCATTGCGAGAGAGCAATAGAGAGATACCGGTAGGTATCGAGATTAGCATTGCGACTAATATAGAAGTGAAAGAAAGGAAATGAATTATGAATACACCAATATCATGGATGAAAGCGTATGTTCCGGATCTTGACGTGGACGTACAGGAATTTGTAGATAAAATGACATTATCAGGTTCGCACGTAGAAGGTTATGAGAAGAAGGATAAGAACTTAGAGAAGATCGTAGTTGGACGGATCGAGACAATGGAGAAGCATCCGGATGCAGACAAGTTGGTTGTCTGTCAGGTTAATGTTGGATCGGAAAGCCTTCAGATCGTAACAGGAGCAAAGAATGTGAAAGTGGGAGATATGATCCCATTAGTCTTAGATGGTGGTAAAGTTGCTGCTGCACATGGAGATGACAATGAATATCCGGATGGAATTAAGATTAAGAAAGGCAAACTTCGTGGTGTAGAGAGTAATGGTATGATGTGCGGAATCGAAGAACTCGGTTCATCTAGAGACTTCTATCCGGAGGCGCCGGAAGATGGAGTATATGTATTTCCGGAGGGCTCTCCTGTAAAACCGGGAGATGATGCAGTACATGCATTAGGATTGGATGATACCGTAGTAGAGTATGAGATCACCTCAAATCGTGTGGATTGTTTTTCAATGATCGGTATGGCAAGAGAAGTTGCAGCAACATTCCGTAAGCCTTTTTATCCACCTGTTGTGACTGTGAAGGCAAATGATAAAGATGTCAACGATTTTATTAAGGTTACGGTAAAGGATCATGACCTTTGTTCCCGTTACTGTGCAAGAGTGGTAGAGAATATTAAGATCGGACCGTCTCCAAAGTGGATGCAGGATCGCCTGAAGGCAATGGGAATCCGTTCTATTAATAATCTGGTAGATATTACGAACTATATTATGGAAGAATACGGTCAGCCGATGCATGCATATGATCTCGATACGATTGCGAACCATGAGATCATTGTAAAACGTGCAAATGATGGAGATACTTTTGTGACATTAGATGGTCAGGAACGTAAAATGGACTCTGATATCTTGATGATCTGTGATGGTGAAAAGGAAGTTGGTATTGCCGGAATTATGGGCGGCGAGAATTCCATGATCACGGATAATGTTAAGACTGTATTGTTTGAGGCTGCCTGCTTTGATGGAACCAATATTCGTCTTGCATCTAAGAGAATCGGTTTACAGACGGATGCATCTTTCAAGTTCACGAAGGGGTTAGATCCGAATACAGCAATGGAAGCCATCAATCGTGCCTGCCAGCTAGTAGAAGAGATGGGATGTGGTGATGTTGTTGGCGGTGTTGTAGACGTTTATCCGGAACCGGTGAAAGAGAAAGTCTTAGAGTTTGAACCGGATCGTTATAACAAATTATTGGGCACTGATATTTCCAAAGAAGAGATGCTTACTTACCTTACTAAGCTTGAGTTAGTATATAATGAGCAGGATAATACATTGACGATTCCAACTTTCCGTCAGGATCTTAACTGTGCAGCTGATATTGCAGAGGAAGTTGCCAGATTCTATGGCTATGATAATATTCCGGTTTCTCTTCCGAAAGGAGAGGCAACGGTTGGTAAGAAGCCATTTGACCAGCGTGTACAGGATATTGCAAGAGAGATCTGTGAGAGAAATGGTTTCTCAGGTGGAATGACGTATTCATTTGAAAGCCCTAAGGTATTTGATAAATTGTTGTTATCGGAAGATGCGGCAGAACGTCAGGCAATTGTAATTGCCAATCCGTTAGGAGAGGATTTCTCTATTATGAGAACTGTTTCTTTAAATGGTATGCTGACATCTCTTGCAACCAACTACAACAGAAGAAATAAAGTTGCCAGATTATACGAGCTTGGTAATATATATCTGCCAAAGGCATTGCCGCTTACGGAACTACCAGATGAGAAGATGCGTTTGACACTTGGTATGTATGGCTCAGGTGACTTCTTCGATATGAAGGGTGTTGTAGAAGAGATCTTCGATAAATTAGGTGTAACCGGAGCAGAGTGCGAGCCGTCTGATGATATTCCGTATCTGCACCCGGGTCGTCAGGCACGTATCCAAAAGGGCAAATTGAATTTAGGTTTCATTGGACAGATTCATCCGGAAGTAGGCGATAATTATAATCTGAAAACGGAAGCATATGTTGCCGTTTTGAACATGGAAGTGATCACCATGCTTGCTAACTTTGATCGTAAGTATGAGGGTATTGCTAAGTTCCCGGCTAGTACCAGAGATTTGTCAATGGTAATGGATAAAGGCTTGTTCGTAGGACAGATTGAACATGTTATCAAGAAAAACGCAGGCAAGATCTTAGAAAGTTGTGAACTTTTTGATGTATATGAAGGCGAACAGGTAGGGGCAGGCAAGAAGTCTGTAGCATTCTCCCTGATCTTCCGTGCGAAAGACCGCAACCTAGAGTCTGCAGAGGTAGATAAAGCAGTTGAGAAAGTTCTTGATGCACTTCGCCAGATGGGTATTGAATTAAGAGCATAATTCCTGATACCCTTGCACAGCGTAAGTGACGGACACATGTGTCTAACGGACGCAACGGTCTAGAAAAATTGGTTCCAAGCCGGGGCCGTTCGCACTTAATTGCTCCG
>QWCE01000489.1_pt1 | contig 104257 bp, 91 predicted proteins | sample 1972531 | NCBI WGS metagenome assembly QWCE01 (sample SAMN09866716, study PRJNA288562) | Human gut metagenome isolate term4_stool, whole genome shotgun sequencing... | reverse complement strand
GTTCATCGCTGAATGCGGTAATTGTCATCTGTTTATCCATAAGTTTATTTTATCACACTCGGCGGTTTTTGGCACCTTTTTCTGTGCGGTATTGCCCTATGTTCATTTCTCAGGCTGACATTGACCATATCCTGCGCACGGGCGGCAACGAAGATGACGCACGAATGAAAATTGTTGCCGAGTTCTCCAAACAAAAACCTTTGGAAAATCGTGCGGCATTCCTGAAAGCGCTCTACCACGGCGGAAACGGCCTGATCACGGAAAATGGCAAGATTTCCGCATGGTATAGCGAGGACGGCATCTACATCGCAAGCGGCGACACTGCGCGCTATCTTCCCTCTGCCCAAGTTATCAGCTGGGCAGATGCAGCAGGGCGCACGGAAGAACTGCTGGATAGCGGCACATTTGCCACCAATTTAGAGGTTGCGGAAGCACCACGGAATGAGCGCCAGCGTATTGCTGCCGAAGTTTGGGGCCTTTATCACGATCTTTCGGATGAAGCAAAATCGCTGGGGCATCTGTCCTGTCTAAGTAATATTCGCAGCACCAATTACCCGGAGGAAACAGAATGCTTGACGGATGAACTGGCAAATCCAGCATTTCGAGAAATACTTCTGACGGAATCCTGGGCATTTGTTGACGCCTACCGTGAAAACCGGGAACTGCTGCGCTTCCACTACCATCGGCCACAGGCACTTCTCACCCGGCTGGAAGAATTGTCCCTGCCACGCAAAGAATACCATTCCAACATGGCAGCACTCCCGGAAACCGGGAAATTCATTACGGAGGATGAAATTGCAGATTCTCTTGCAAATGGGAGCAGCTTTGAGGGTGGGAAGAACCGTATCTATGCGTTTTTTCAAAACCAGCATTCTCTCAAAGAGAAAGCTGATTTTCTGAAAGAGGAATACGGTACTGGTGGACGCTCCCATGCTGTATCCGGGGAAAGCGGCAGCTTTGAAGAACATGGCAGCAAAGGCATCGTACTGAAAAAGAGCGATTGTACGGATATTCAGATGAATTGGAATAAGGTCGCTTCCCGCATCTCTGAACTGATCCGCCTGAACCGCTATTTTACACCAGATGAACAGGTGCTTTATGACGAAAAGCTGGCACAGGCTACAGCGCGAACCATCGCCTACAACAGCTATAATGCCGTCAAGGAAAGTAATCTTGCGGCCACACTCCCGACAGTCAGTCTGTTCTATGACTGGTACACGGAAGTAAAAAGTCAATATCCTGATGCCATCGTTCTGATAAAGCTGAACGGTGGCTATTTATCATTCCAGGCAGATACGCAATTTGCCGCAACACTTCTTGGGTTGGAGGTTGTTCAACGGGAACACCTTGGAGAACCGAAGCGAGTTTCCGTGTGCTATCTGCCCAACGAAGTTGTGGAAGAATATCTGGACAGGCTTGGCGAGAAGAACAAAACAGTGGTTTTGGCAGATCGTCAACCTGGCAAGGATGACATAGATATTCTTCAGATTGCGCCACAGCCAACACGGCATATTGATGAGCCATCTCAAGAGCATCCACCAGTAGTGCCTACCGACATTCCCCCAATAAGAGAAATTACGCAGGCTGACATTGACGCCGCCTTGCAGAAATGGAACGGGAATTCTGAAAGCAAGCAGGCTGTGGCATCGTACATGGGAGACCATGGTCGGGAGCGGGACACTGCCGCATGGCTGGCAAAGGAATACGGTACAGACCTCAGCCGTCCCTTGCGTGTCGTTGTTATCGGCGTTGATGATGAAGTTGTGCTGCCCTGGCCCAAAGTTCAGCGCCGCATTGCACAGCTTATCCGCGAGGACAAATTCTTCACACAGCAGGAAAAGACTGTACTGGAGCATAATCAGGAGTATCGGCTTCTGGACCGACTTCGTTCTGACTGTGAGTATTTCCTTGGCGCAGGCAACCGTTCGGAAAAGCATTTGTGGACAGGCAGTGTTCGTGCGCAGATCGCCAAAATGCGGGAACTGTACGATACGCTCCCTGAAAAGCCTGAATGGCTGACCAAAGAGACTATCGATGATTATGCCGAGCGGATGGCACCGCCGTATCTGGTTGTTGCGTACCATCATTTTGAAAATGGGTTTGATGATAAGCTGGACTACCAGACATTGGCCGAAGCAGAAAAAGCTGCGCAGGGCTATGTGGACGGTACAATGGAGGGTGACGGCTTTCAATATGACGGTGCGGCTATCTACAACCAGCAGACACGGAGGTATCTGCGCGTCTATGGCAATTACCCGGATGAACGGGCACACGCGGAGGCAGCGGGACGTGATTGGGTCGAAAAACCGGCAGCATCTACGGAAAGCGACATCGCCCCCGCAGACCGCTTCCATGTGGTAAGTCTTGACCAAGGCTTCTATACCCGGTATGCCATATGGGACGATGAGGCCGACGGTTACTATGTTGACGCTGACGGTGTTGCAGAGGAATTTACAAGCGAATGGCAGGCGGAAGAATACCGGCTGAAGCTGCAAGAGCAGGTACTTATGGAACGGGCAAAGGGGCTGATCTCTGACTTCTGCCAGAGTGAATACGGTTCTGAACCAGATTTCAGCGACCCAGCGAAAATCGGCATTGCCTACACGACCATCACCGACGATGAAATTCCCATACAGGTGAATATCGATCTTGTGAATTTCCGGTTGGAGCGGGGCCTGAACGGTACGCATTTGGAGACCCGGCAGTACAGTTCCCTGCAAGACCTGATTGCCAACGAGTTGGAAATCCTTGATTTCAGTGACCTCGTTCATGTGTCAGATGAAGATGTAGAGCAATACCGCTGGCATAATCGTGAGGAAGCGATGGAGAAGGCACCTGAAGTAGTTGAACCTGCGCCCTCAACGCAGAAAGGGAATCTCTCCTATTCGGTGGGCGATACCGTCTATCTGGACAACAAGCCCTTTGAGATCACCGAAGTCGGACTGTTTGACGTACATCTTCGTGATCCTTCGCAGGCATATCCCATCTTTCGCGTGGAAAGCAAGGAACGGCTTCCCGCGCTGCTGCGCCGGGACGAGCGCAACGCCCACCTGTTTGCTGCAGAAGTATCGGAACAAGAGCAGCCTGCCGCAAAACCCGCTGTGTTCTATCCTGCCGATAAAACGCACTTGCCCTATGACATAGTAATCCAGACGCTTCACATCCCGGAACCGGAGCATGCCCCGCCCGCTGCGGAACCCGCCGAGCCTGAACCTCCCGCCATGAGCGAGGAAGAAAAGCTGATTCTGGAACATGAGGGACAGGCAGCACTTTCGGAAATGGGTGAGTTTACCCCCAACCCAGATGATGTCATTTCTCAGGCCGAGATTGACGGGCCTCCCGCACACAGCCCTGCGGTATCCATCCTCATTGACGGTCAATGGCAGGAGTTCCCCAGCACTTCCGCAGCAGAAAAAGCATCCTATGCCGACTTCAAGGCAGCAAGCCATCGGAATGCCCAGAACTTCCGTATCACAGATGATGACCTGGGAGCTGGTGGCGCAAAGGCAAAATTCCAGGCAAATCTCAATGCCATCCAGCTGCTAAAGCACTTGGAAGCTGAGGGATTGCAGGCCAGCCCAGAACAGCAGCAAGTTCTCTCCCGCTATGTGGGCTGGGGCGGCCTGCCGGATGCTTTTGACGCAAGCAAGCCCAGCTGGGCATCCGAATATCAGGAACTGAAAGCTGCCCTGACCCCGGAAGAATACACCGCCGCCCGCGCATCCACGCTGAATGCCCACTACACCAGTCCCACGGTTATCCGTGCTATCTACGAAGCTGTAGAAAATATGGGCTTCCAGACCGGCAACATCCTGGAGCCGTCTATGGGTATTGGCAATTTCTTTGGAATGCTCCCGGAAAATATGCGAGGCAGCCGTCTCTATGGCGTGGAACTGGATTCCATCACCGGACGGATCGCCAAGCAGCTTTATCCCAATGCCAATATCACCATCGCTGGATTTGAAACCACAGACCGCAGAGACTTCTTTGACCTTGCGGTAGGCAATGTGCCTTTTGGCCAGTACAAAGTAAATGACCCTGCCTATAACAAGCTGGGTTTCAACATTCACAACTATTTTCTTGCCAAAGCACTGGATCAGGTGCGGCCCGGAGGCGTAGTTGCGTTCGTTACCAGCCGCTATACAATGGATTCCCAGAACCCCAGTGTCCGCAAACACCTTGCCCAGAGGGCTGACCTTTTGGGTGCTATCCGGCTTCCCAATACAGCCTTTAAGGCCAACGCCGGTACAGAGGTGGTGTCGGATATTCTGTTCCTACAAAAACGTGACCGGGCAATAGATATAGAACCGGATTGGGTACATCTGGGGCAAACGGAAGATGGGTACGCCATCAACAGCTATTTCCTGGACCACCCGGAAATGGTCATGGGCAGAAACAGTTCCGAAAGCACTGCGCACGGCATGGATTATACCGTGGAGCCGTTGGAGGATATTTCCCTTGCAGACCAGCTCCATGAGGCGGTGCGGCACATCCATGGCACTTATCAGGAGGTGGAACTGCCCGATCTGGGAGAAGGCGAGGAAATCCGGGACACTATCCCCGCCGACCCGGATGTGAAGAATTTCTCCTATGCCCTGGTGGATGGGGAGGTCTATTTCCGGGAAAACAGTGTCATGGTACGTCCCCAATTGAACAATACCGCCAGAGAGCGGGTCAAGGGCATGATTGGCCTGAAAGACTGTGTTCGGCAGCTCATTGATTTGCAGATGGACGAATACTCCCCGGACAGTGCGATTCAGCAGAAACAAGCTGAACTGAATACCCTCTATGACAGCTTTACGGAAAAGTACGGCATTCTCAACAGCCGTGGAAATCGGCTGGCTTTCTCGGATGATTCAGCCTACTATCTCCTGTGTGCCCTGGAAATTCTGGATGATGATGGAAACTTCCAGCGCAAGGCGGATATGTTCTCCAAGCGTACCATTCAGCCCCACAAGGTTGTGACTTCTGTGGATACTGCTGTGGACGCCCTGACGATCTCCATTGGGGAACGTGCCTGTGTGGATTTGGGGTATATGTCCAGCCTGTCCGGGAAGTCCATAGACGAGTTGACCGCCGACCTGCAAGGTGTCATCTTCCACGATCCCAAGTTGGGCACTTTGGAAGATCTGACCAGTTGGGTCACAGCTGACGAATATCTTTCCGGCAATGTGCGGCAGAAGCTGAAAGATGCAGAAACGGCTGCCGCAGAGAACCCTATGTACCGAAACAACGTGGAAACCCTCCGGGCCGCCCAGCCCAAGGACCTGGAAGCCTCGGAAATCGAGGTGCGGCTGGGTGCCACCTGGATTGACAAAGCCTATATTCAGCAGTTTATGTATGAATTGCTGGACACCCCCTATTATCTCCGCCGTTCCATCCATGTGGAATACTCCCCCTACACTGCCGCCTGGAATATTTCCAACAAACGCAATATCTCTGGCAACGATGTTGCTGCTTGGAATACCTACGGCACAGATTATGTCAGTGCCTATGAAATTCTGGAAGATTCGCTGAATCTCCGGGATGTACGCGTGTATGATACCGTTGAGGATGAGCACGGCAAGCCCAAACGGGTGCTGAACGGAAAACAAACCACCCTTGCCCAGCAGAAGCAGCAGCTCATCCGGGATGCTTTCAAGGATTGGATTTGGGCGGACCCCTCCCGGCGGCAGACCTTAGTGGAGCAGTACAACCGGGAAATGAACAGCATCCGGCCACGGGAATATGACGGCAGCCACATTGTCTTTGCAGGCATGAACCCGGAGATCCGCCTGCGGGAGCATCAGCGCAATGCCATTGCTCATGTGCTTTACGGCGGAAATACGCTGCTGGCACATGAAGTAGGTGCGGGCAAGACGTTTGAAATGGTGGGGGCTGCCATGGAGGCCAAACGGCTGGGGCTTTGCCGGAAATCCCTGTTTGTTGTTCCCAATCACCTTACGGAACAGTGGGCCTCGGAGTTTTTGCGGCTCTACCCCTCTGCTAACATTCTGGTCACAAAGCAGAAAGACTTTGAAACCAGAAACCGGAAGAAGTTTTGCGCTCGAATCGCCACCGGAGATTATGATGCGGTGATTATCGGCCACTCCCAATTTGAGAAAATCCCCATCAGCCAGGAACGGCAGGAGGCGCTGCTGGAAGATCAGATTGAGGAAATCACTTTGGGCATATCAGAACTCCGGTCAAACAACGCAGAACGGTTCTCCATCAAGCAGTTGGAGAGAGCCAAGCGCAGCCTGGAAGCCCGGCTTGAAAAGCTTCAGGCAAATGATAAAAAAGACGATGTCGTGACTTTCGAGGAGCTGGGCGTTGACAGGCTGTTTGTGGACGAGGCACATTCCTACAAGAATTTATTCCTCTATACGAAAATGCAGAATGTAGCTGGTCTTTCCACCTCGGATGCCCAGAAGTCCAGCGATATGTTCGCCAAGTGCCGCTACATGGATGAACTTACCGGAGGCCGGGGCGTGATTTTCGCTACGGGTACGCCGGTATCCAACTCCATGACGGAGCTGTATACCATGCAACGGTACTTACAGTATGACCGTTTGCAGGAAATGGGCATGGTTCACTTCGACTGTTGGGCCTCCCGGTTCGGAGAAACCGTTACTGCCCTGGAATTGGCACCGGAGGGAAAGGGTTACCGCCCCCGGACACGGTTCAGCCGCTTCTTTAATCTGCCGGAGCTGATGAACATTTTCCGGGAGGTTGCGGACATTAAGACTGCTGATCATCTGCACCTTCCTGTGCCGGAGGTGGAATATCACAACGTTGCAGCCAAACCCAGCGAGGTTCAGCAAAAATTTGTTCAGGAGCTTTCTGAGCGAGCGGCACTGATCCACAGCGGTTCCGTTTCCCCGGATGTTGACAACATGCTGAAAATAACCAGCGACGGACGGAAGCTGGGGCTTGACCAGCGGATCATCAATCCGGCTTTCCCGGACGATCCTGAAAGCAAGGTCAATCTTTGCGTGGGAAACATTCTGCAAATGTGGCAAGGTGGCGAGACAGACAAGCTGACCCAGTTGGTGTTCTGTGATGTTTCCACACCCCAGGCTGCGGTGAAAGCCAAAGCCACGGCACTTGATCCCCATAGCGGCGTTGCGAAGCCCTTTACCGTCTATGAGGACATTCGTTCCAAGCTGATTGCCCAAGGGGTTCCCCCGGAGCAGATCGCATTTATCCACGATGCCAATTCCGAAGCCAAAAAGAAAGAGCTGTTCGGAAAGGTCCGCTCCGGTCAGATTCGTGTTCTGCTGGGCAGCACCGCAAAAATGGGTGCCGGCACCAACGTCCAGGACCGGCTTGTGGCGATCCACGATTTGGATTGCCCCTGGCGTCCCGGTGATTTGGCACAGCGAAAAGGCCGCATTGAGCGTCAGGGAAATCAGAACGAAAAAGTTCATGTGTTCCGCTATGTGACGGAAGGAACCTTTGATGCCTACCTCTGGCAGACGGTGGAAAACAAGCAGAAGTTTATCTCCCAGATCATGTCCAGCAAGAATCCAGTCCGTTCCTGTGAGGATGTAGATGAGGTTGCCCTGTCCTTTGCGGAAATCAAGGCACTGTGTGCCGGTGATCCACGGATCAAGGAACGCATGGACCTGGATGTGGATGTGGCACGGCTGAAAATTATGAAGGCTGACTACAAAACCAAGCAGTTCCGGTTAGAGGACAGTCTGATTCGCTCCTTCCCTGCTGAAATCGCCAAAATGAAGGAACAGATGGAATCCCTGAAAGCGGATATGCAGACCCTCTCTGCACACCCCCACCCCGACGGCGGTTTCGCCGGAATGACGGTTCTCACAGATAACCTTTTGGAGCGGGAAAATGCTGGTGCAGCCCTGATGGAAGCCGCCAAACAGGCCACCGGTCTGGACCCGGTGGAAATCGGCACCTATCGGGGCTTTGCCATGTCTGTCACCCTGGAGAATTTCGGAAAGAAGTTTGTTCTGACCATGCAGGGAAAGCTCCGCTATCAGGCAGAGCTGGGCAGCGACCCCAAGGGTAATTTGATTCGGCTGGATAATGCACTGGCGCAGATGCCCCAGCGGATGCAATCTCTGCAAACGCACCTGGAGGAAACCTATCACCAGCAGGAGGCCGCAAAGGCAGAACTTGAAAAGCCCTGGCCTTACGAACAGGAGCTGCGGGATAAGACTGCCCGGCTGATTTTTCTGGATGCGGAACTGAATCTGGATGCCAGAGGCAAATCTGAGCAGGAACAGGTCATCCCCAAATCCAGCCGCCCCTCCATACTGAGCAGGCTGAAAACGCCCACCAGCCAGGGAAGTAGCCCGAAGCAGAAAAAACACCATGAGGAGGTACGATAATGACCAACGAAGAACACAACACGGCACTGTATCAGAAAATGTTTGCCGAGCAGGAAACCTTTCGGGACTGGCTGAAAGATCAGCCCCCGGAGGAAATTCTGAATCACGCTTATGAGTACACCATTCGGGAGGATATTCTACTGTCGCTGGAATATCACAATCTTTCGGACGCACAGATCGACGCTCTGATGGAATCCCCCAGCCCTCTGGCAGACGTTTTCAGGGATTTTGAAAAGTTGGAAACAGACTATATGGATACCGTCTGGGATTGCATGGAAAACAGAGCGGATATGGCAATCATCTGTTATCCACCATATTATATTCTTTAGTGCTTACGGATTTTGGAGTATCGGAATTGGGATTAATTCTGTGGATGCCTTATCCCTTTGATTCACTGGGGAGAATCGTTACAACCAGCGATTGCCCCCCCTTAAATGACCATCCTTTTTCGGTATGAATAAATCCTTTTTCCTCATACTGGACACCTTGAACATCGGAAAATACTATTTTGACCTCTATATCGGGTATCATGATAGACTCCGAAAAAGGGTCATAGTATATATTTTGATGCTCTATTCGCATTGCATTAATCAGGCAATAATAAACGTCAGGAAGTTCATAATTGCAAACTTCTTCAGCATTTGGAAGAATATAAGGAAACTTATCTGTTTTTTCAAATTGCAACAAGAGTGCATAGGTTTTGTTAGAATACTCCATTAAATATCCATGAATCCCTTCATTGTACATCATATCGCAGTATGTAGACTGCTCATTAAACTCTTCGATAGCCTTAAACGAGGATTCTTTTGTAATGGAGATTTGGACATTCTTTGCGGTCCCTACTCCAATATTCCTTGCTTCTAAATTCAGTTTAAAATGAATATCCGCATTTCCGTATTGATCAGATGTGTATACTGGACAATTATTAACTTCTGAGAATAATTCCATATCTGCTGAAGTTTGAACCACATATTCCACACTGTTAAATTGAATGTCAGGCCGGTATGCGCTTTCTCTTTCCTCTTTCATCTCACTTAGTGTAAAATATGTCAGCAACACAGAAAGAACTGTTGCAATAGAGACCAAAAGATTAATAATCTTTTCAACTGCCTGATACATTTTCTCCCTTCTTGCTGTGCGCTTTTTCTCAATAATCCGTCGGCTCTTATTTCTGCCCTTATCAATCATATCGCACCCCCCTTTTTCTATTTTGTATATTATACCACTTGCCAAATGCTAATTCTAGAGATTTCGGCACATTTTCATTCGTAATATATTATAATCTAGAGAGGTGATTTGCTTGGCGACCACACGGCTCATGCCTTTACACGTTGGCCAAAGGCGTACTGTCGGAACAGCAATTGCCGCCATCATCGATTATGTTGAAAATCCGGGAAAAACCGACAATGGAAGGCTGATTACCAGCTGGCAATGTGACAGCCGCGTTGCCGACAGTGAATTTCTCTTTTCCAAGCAGCAGTACATCCGGAATACCGGTAGGGTGCGAGGCGCGGATGACGTGATTGCCTATCATCTGCGCCAGTCCTTCCGTCCCGGTGAGATCACGCCGGAGGAGGCGAACCGTCTGGGCTGCGAGTTGGCACAGCGCTTCACAAAGGGTAATCACGCCTACATTGTCTGTACGCACATCGACAAGGCACACGTCCATAATCACATCATCTGGAACTCCACGGCTCTTGACGAACAGCGCAAATTCCGCAATTTCTGGGGCAGCACCAGAGCGGTACGCCGCCTGAACGATACCATCTGTATTGAGAACGGATACTCCATTGTAGCAGACCCAAAAGGCAAAGGCCAGACCTATGACAAGTGGTTGGAAAATCAGAAGAAGCCCCCTCACCGCGAGCAGATTTGCTATGCCATTGATGAAGCACTGGCGCAAAAGCCGCAGAGCTTCGAGGAGCTGCTGGAACTGCTGCGTCAATCCGGGTATCAGATTAAAGACGGCAAAGTACCCTCTCTGTTGGGAACTGACCAGAAGCGTTCTATCCGCATGGATATTCTGGGCGAGAACTACACCCCGGATGCGCTTCGTGCGATTATTTCCGGAGCTAGGAGCCATACGCCGAAAAAGAAGCGGAGCATGGATATCTCCATCAAGCCCAGCGGCAGTCTGCTGATCGATATTCAGGCTAAGCTTCAAGCGGGCAAGGGTGCCGGTTATGCACGGTGGGCAAAGAACTTCAATCTGAAGCAGCTTTCCCAAACGCTGATCTATCTGGAAGAAAACGGCCTGCTGGATCGCGGCGCTCTGGAGGAAAGGACAGCAGCTGCCACCGCTCAATATCGGGTACTTTCCACGGATATAAAAGTCAAAGAGCAGCGGATGGCAGAAATCAAGATCATGCAGCAGCATATCATCAACTACGCCAAGACCCGTGACGTTTATGTGGCCTACCGGAAAGCAGGCTATTCTAAAAAATTTCTTTCTGAGCATGAACCCGAAATTCTTCTGCACAAGGCGGCAAAGCAGTTTTTTGATGAGCAGGGGCTAAAAAAGCTGCCCACCGTCAAGAGCCTGCAAGCGGAATATACCCAGCTTCTGTCTGAGAAAAAAGCCATGTATGCGGATTTCCAAATGGCCAGAGATGAGATGCGTTCTCTGCAAACCGCCAAGGCAAATGTAGACAGGATTCTCGGGGAGGATACGCATACCATGGAAAGAGTATCCGAGAAAGATGGACGTTTAACGTCCATAAGCGATTTGAAGAATCGCGCAGCCGCTGCATTTTTGCAGCGTTCTCAGGATACAGAATTGTATCCTGCGGGGATTGGGGCAGAGCCTCAACAAGCAGAAACCAGGCATTTCCGATAGGGGTGAAATGCCTGGTTTTGTGCCTTTGTATATACGAAGGCATTGCTTGCTACTATTATGTCAATCGAGAATAACCACTATTACAGTCAGTTTTCCTGCCTAATACAGGATTTCAGCTAAAACTTTTCGGTCTATCAAATCAGAACTCTCTGAGGTGATAATTCATTTACTTTTATCGTAATTAGCTTGGTGCTGAAATCAAATTCAATTTCTACTAATATCTCTTGTTGTAAATCTACGCCTAAAATATTCTTGTAGTTTAGATATATACGAGTGAAATAAACAACAGTTCCCGTGTTATGCTTCTCAAACCCCTCAACGAAATGATGACGGACATACTTTTCATTTAGATTTCGCAGCAGATCGAACGAGAGTAACAAATATTTGTTGTTCTCAACAATGTTATCTGGGATGATCGTACTTGCCATCATATCAATCTGGTAGGACGGTGCAAGCGCAATTCCTTCTCCAATATTCTTTACAGTAATTTCAATAAGCCCATTTTCTGGTAAATTTCCGGGCTCTAATACATGATACTCCTTGATCCACCGACGATGGCCATCATAATAGAAACTATCGGCATTTCCTTTTTGGGAAACCAATTCTGTGGTGAAAAATGGCGTTTTCATTTGGCTCATATAAAATCTAATCTGCCGATCAGTGCCTTTTTTGCTGCAGTATACTGTAACAATTACCGTTGTGATGGAAATGACTCCACTTAAAATCACGGCATAAAATGCCAGAATCTCAGATGCACCCCAAAGGGTGATATAGCCTTCTCCAACTTTATAAAGCTCATTAATGATTATGGGTATAACGAAAACCAATACAACAAACATTAAAAGCGCAAGTGGATATAGCCACCAAGTTCTATAAAGAGGTGTCTTGAGTTTTAATATGCTTTTGAGTTTTTCTATAGGTGTTTTTGGTTTTGTTCGGTCTATTTCTTTCATATCTTTCACCTACTCATTGACGGTGGGAAAATGGGAGTTTCCCAAAATAGTTACCTAAATAATTATATCATGTTGTATTGAAGATGCAACATCTTATAGTTAATTACTATTGGTTATCCAGACTTTTCTGCTGAAAATCGTTGGCACAGTGGGCCTTCTTGAAAAGACTGTATAACACGAAAGTCGAGATAATCGGTTGTGAATATTCTACTTGGCTGTGATTGAAAATGGTTGTTCATTATGCTACAATCTACTGAAAACGGGACAGGAGGCACGGTCAAGTATGGTAGTAAATTTACGCTCTAGTTTTCAGACGTTGGAGATCAAAGAACAGTTCCTAGATGAGAAGAAACAGCAGACCGCAAAAAAAGTGCAGTATGTATCTGAGTATATTACGCAGTGGGCACACATTTCTACCGCCCGCAAGGAAGTAACCCATATCACGTTTATTGATTGTATGTGCAATGCCGGGGTATACAAAGACGGTGATCTGTGTACCAGTATGTGTGTACTACAAACATTTATCGAATTAGCTAGGCGCTACCCTCAAAAAAAGTACCGGCTTATGCTGAACGATAACGATAAAAACCGAGTGAAGATTATTAAAAAAGTTATCACCTCAATTCGAGCAAAAAAGTATGACAATTTAGAAATCTTCATAATGAACATGGATGTGAATGATTATCTGGAGTATCTTTCGAAAAATCACATGTATGACAGTAGTAGTATTTTCGGGTATGGATACGCGACAGTTGTTTATGTTGATCCTTACAATTTCGGAACAGTACAGATACCGAAGGTGACAAAACTTCTATCTCAAAACTATTGCGAGCTCATTTTTAATTTTTTCATAAGTGATTTCAGAAGGAATATCGCAAAGGATAGCGGCAGACTGCAGTCTTGCTTAGGAGGAACGTGTACCACCTCTGAAGACGAGCTAATGGAATACATGAGATCAAGTCTAACAGTCGGGAGTATAAAATACCTTTTCGCCTATACTTTCCGGACCAAAAAGAATGTTGATCTCTATCAAATTGTCTTTGCAACCCCTAGCATTCGTGGGCTAGAGGTGCTAAAAGATGTCTTATGGAAAGTTTTTGACGGAAAAGAGTATCACCGGAATTTTGAGGAGGACGAAAACCAAATTGGGTTCTTTACCACAAACGATGAGACCAACTGGAGAAAAGAGAACTATGCCCGCGAAGCGCAATTATTTGTAACGCAATATGCTCCCAAGCAAACGGAAATATCTTTCAAAGAAATTGAGAGCAATGTAATACAGCGTACTATGTTGAAAGAGTCGGATGTTCTTTCTTGCGTTGTCAAACCGCTCCTCCAACAGGGGGCTATGAGAAAATGTGGTAGAGTTAGAAAGAGTAATTACAAGGATGATTGTTACATTATTTCCACGGAGATAGACTAAATGATACGAAAAAGCTTGATATACAAAACTGGAGTCGAATATGGAGACTACACGCTAAACCATGTTGAGGGCTGTTCGCATGGATGTAAATATCCCTGCTATGCATTTCTGATGAAAAAACGATTCGGAAAAGTTAAGGACTATTCTGAATGGTTAGAACCGTGCATTGTTGAGAATACCCTTGATCTGCTTGGTAAAGAGTTACCCAAATACCGAAATAAAATCAATATTTTACACCTATGCTTCACAACAGACCCTTTTATGTATAAACGTCCCGACATTCAGACTTTGAGCCTTGAAGTCTTACGACGTGCAAATGCGGCAAATGTAAGATGTTCTGTTTTGACAAAGGGTATCCTCCCAACTGAACTTGCTGAATTGCCACTAAGAAATGAATATGGCATTACTGTTGTCTCGTTAAGTGAGGCTTTCAGAGAAGAATACGAACCCGGAGCCGCACCCATTCAGGATCGAATTAATTCCTTGCAAGAGCTATCAAATCAGGGATGTTATACTTGGGTCAGCATTGAACCATTCCCAACACCGAATATTCATGAGCAAAATCTTCTTGAATTGCTTCAGCGGATACATTTTGTTGACAAAATAATTTTTGGTCGTTTGCATTATAACAAGGCTGTTTCACAGTTCAACGGCTATCAAGAGTTCTATAATGAATGTGCAAGAAAAGTGATTCACTTTTGTGAGCAAAACAATATCTCTTATCACATTAAAGAGAAAACCCTTATAGAAAAATGACTACATAGCTGAAAGCAAACGAGCCAGACGCATGACGCAGAGCCTGCTTCCCCTGAAATGGGGAGCAGGCTCATTTTCTGTTTTCCGAAATCCATTTTTTACACTATGCGCTCATACTCACATCCTTGTGTTTCTCGATGGAATACAGCATAATATAGAAAACGATGTTTGATCTTCAGTTCACTCTGAAACCATATCGATACTCAATTTGCCAATTTTTGATCCATCATGAAAGCGTTGTACTAGAAATGAAATAGGCCGATGAAAGCGCAGACACCCTCTATAGGTGCATGATATTTACAAGTTGTGGAAACAGTTTTCGCAAGAGCAATACCTATTTGAAGCAGGAGGACCATTATGCTGACTTTCGAAAGAGTTTTGAATGCCTTTGAAGACATTCTCCAACAAGATCCACTGTATGAGGTCGTTTCCACCAGCCACGGCTATACGCTGCTGGCATGGGACGAACACAGGAACCAGTGGTACAGCGCAGAGCTTTTGGAAACGCCGGAAGCCATGTTGGATGCGCTACTGGGTGTTCATTCCAGTTATCTGGAATCTGAACTTCTGGGGGATGAGCGGGATGATCTGACGGAGCAGGAGGAAGAAGAAATTGAAGCTCGGTGTAGGCGGCTCCGAGGAAAATGCTTGTCAGAATATTAATTTCTAAAAAAGTACTAGACCCATAACTTATCCTCTCATGTTCTTTCATCTGACAATCAAAGTTACTATTCTGCAGTATTTTCAAAACGCAGAATTGTGCAATACTCAGAAGACAGAATCGTCTTAACAAACAGGAATCAGGCATTTCCGGAATGTTGGATATGCCTGGTTTCGAATTCTTATATTACAAAAGCATTGCCCGCAGTATACGGAATCATAGAAACCATTTATACATACCTTGTGACGATTATGGTTTTTATGTTTTAATTAAGAACGCAAAGAAACATTGACATCCATGTTTTCGTGCTGTATAATAATTCTTACATCCGTAAGAATTGGAGAGATGATATGAAAAACTTGCCGCAGATTTCGGATGCCGAGTTTGAAGTGATGGACATTATTTGGAAGTATGCCCCCATCAGCACCAACGAGATCACGGACCGTTTGGCTAAGACGAAGGATTGGAGTCCGAAAACAATCTACACAATGCTATCCCGCCTGGAAAAGAAGGGCGTGATCGTACACGAAAAGGAAAGCCGTGTTTTTGTCTATACGCCCTGCGTGAAGAAAGACGATTATCTGGCGGCGGAGAGTCGCACACTGGCAGACCGTTTCTTTGACGGAGCCATGAAACAGATGGTCGTCAGTTTCCTGGATCAGAAGGATTTGACCCCTGAAGACCTGGATGAATTGCAGAGTATCCTGGACAAAAAGCGCCGGCAATGAGGCAATTATGATGTTCTTAGAACAATTCTTGATAGGGAACCTGTGGAACGCTTGCCTCATTTGCGTAATGCTTGGCCTGAAATGGCTGCTTCGCAATCGGTTATCCCTACGTTTCCAGTATCACAGCTGGTTTGTCCTGCTTGGTTCTCTTTTTCTGTCATTACTCCCAAGTGGGATATGGCCTGCATTACGACCCGCGAAATCCGTTGGACAGCAGGCATTTGCGATTTCCAATGCTTCCAGCAATACTGCTGTAACTGCTGCGGGAACAGGATGGCTTCAGGATACAACGGAACTGATCGCCAGTCCTGGAAACAGCCATTTTGCTTTTGTCGTTTTGATAATTTGGTTGGCAGGTGTTCTGGTACTGACCGGTGTGTATTGGGGCGGAAACTGGCGGCTTCATACAGTCAAGCAATTTGCAACGGACCCATCCCATCAAATCCGCAAGCGGTTTGACGAGTGCCAACGCAGGCTGGGACTAAAACAAAATATCGAACTGCGTCAGTCCAGATTCATTACCGCTCCGGTCAACTTCGGGTGGCAGAAGCCATTCGTGGTTCTTCCCAAAGACGGCATCGACAGATTATCGAAATCCGAGTTGAATCATGTTCTGCTCCATGAGTTGACACACATCAAACATGGAGATATTATCATCAATTACCTGATCTGCGTTGTCCAGACGCTCTTTTGGTACAATCCGCTGGTATGGCTCGCCATTCGGCAAATGCGTCGGGATCGGGAAGCCTACTGTGATTGGGCTGTTATGAATGAGATGACCGGTGAAACAGAGCGAATTGCCTATGGTCAAACAATCTTGAACTTTGCCGCTGTCTCCAATACCCGCCTTCCTACGGCTAACGGATTCTGCCAGAGCAAAGATCAGCTGAAATACCGTCTGCAACAAGTGGTTGGTTTTCAGCGGGAGACGAAATGGAAGCGCCTTCTGGGCCGCTGCCTTGCGGGATTTCTTGCTGTGGCAGCAATCGGGCAAATTCCGGCATTGGCCTATTGTACAGAATACAGCGAAACCTATTACAATCCCTCTGGTGCATTGACTGTGGTTGAGTCCGACTGGGGAGAATTCTTCGGCACTTCAGACGGCTGTGCTGTTGTTTATGATCTTGGCGCAGACCTATACACGGTGTACAACAAATCGGAAGCAACCCGCCGTGTTCCGCCGTGTTCCACCTATAAGATTTATAGCGCCCTCAATGCATTGGAGCAGAGGATCATCGCCCCCGTAGCAAATACCCTTGTCTGGGATGGGACGGCGTACGCTTTTGAATCATGGAACCAAGATCAAACTCTGCGCTCCGCTATGCAGGAGTCTGTAAACTGGTATTTTAAGTTCTTGGATCAGTCAGCAGGAACAGCGCAGATGGAGGATTTCTTGACAGAGATCAGCTATGGTGACTGCAACTTTGGAGATGATTCGGATAGTTTTTGGAATGGCTCCGGTGTGAAGATTTCTGCTTTGGAGCAAGTAGAACTGCTGGTAAAGCTGTACCGCAATGATTTTGGTTTTGAGGATGGAAATATTACCGCTGTCAAGGATGCCATGTTGCTGTGTGAGGAAGGACTGTACGGGAAAACCGGCACAGGGCGACTGGATGGCGCGAATGTCGCAGGGTGGTTTATAGGTTTTGCAGAAACACATAGCGACACCTATTTCATTGCGGTTTATCAGAATAGCCAGGATGGTGCCGACGGCGCGTTGGCTTATGAAACAGCATCGAATATCCTTCAAACCATGAATATCATAGAGTAAGGCTGCTTTCGCGGCTTTACTTTATATATCTAATTCTTACAAATGTAAGGAGTGAAAATAAATGAAAAACCGTATTCGAGCCGTGCTTTGTATGATTTGCATGGTCATCGGAATGAATTTGCTGCTTGCGGGATGCTTCTATTATGCAGTGAACTGCAAGAAAACTTTACGGGATACATCTGTTTCCCCAGATGAGAGATATGAATTGACCCTTATAGAGATCGGGGAACCGGCGTGGCCCTTCGGGTCTGCATCCGGGCGGCTAATTCTGAATGAAGGTGCTACCAAAATATCACAGACAGATTTTGAGTTGCGCAATGATGGTTGTAGCATCAGCAGCAATGACTGGTCAGTCACTTGGAACGAGAATTATGTGGAAGTGATCTTATCAGGGGAGGAACAGTTTGACGAGCAAATCTTATTGTATTTTGATGGCTCAACGCCAGACTTTGGACAACGAAACCGAGCCGACTGTATCTCAGGCGGAAATCGATGCTCTGGATATTAGGGTTCTGGAGAACCGGGAAAATGAGATGGTTTTCACCATCTCTATCAATGACTATATCAGAAGCTATAACAGCTACTATAATAGCAGCTATTGCCGCAGCTACTTAACATCGGCATCTCAGTGGCAGTGTTACACCTACGATTCTGCAATTCATTCAGATCACGAAACAAAGAAATACTACTTTACAGAGGACGAGCGTGTATATTCACTGCCTACGATTACGGTATATGTGCCGACAAATGGGGACTACATACAAGAAATCACTGTCAATTTTGACGAGCACAGCTATTCAGAATCAGGGTTTGCGCATTATAAGGAAATGTGTTATTACACAATGAAAGTATTCTTTCCCAATTTGCCCGATGAGAGCATTCTTGACCTGTGCTCAGAGATTATTGCGATGGGTAATCAGAATGTGTTTTCCAGTGACGAATGGTACGACAAGGATGCTGTCCCCTTTGTGCTATTCCATAAGGATGGAATAGGCGTGTATCCCTACTTTGCTATCGGTGATTGGGAACATTTTTGTATCATCCCTGTTACAGAAGAAATCATTGCTGAGTTTGAAAAAAAAGGAGCCCAAATTCATGAAATATCTTAAAATTACTGTTGTTCTTTTTGCACTGATTATCGGACTATATGCTTGCGGGAGCAGAACTGAAAACCCGAAGCCAAGTTTTCAGTCAAAAGACACGATTGCCACCACAGAAGCGGATACTGCTCCGGCAACCACAAATGAAAGCCATAATAACGTTCCGATTGATGACCCTATATTTGACCGTCTTGAAGTCCGGTGTAAAGAAATCGAATCTTTGTACCATGCACTATATGAGTCTGCCGAGAAAACAGTGCCAGACAGTCCATGGGACGATTCCTGCTTGTCCCAAAGCAGTATCGATTCCATAGAGGACCTGCTTTATGATGCAGGATATGATGTAATGGATACAAACGAACCTTACCCGGAATATTTGACCACATCCGAAAGGTTTTATGTATTTTGGGATGCTGTACAGCAGAACAGAGATACCGAACAAGAGGTTATCACCATTTTGAAATCGGGGGGCTTATCATATAGACTATTCACATATGACAAATCCGGCGCTTTTGTTTACAGTATGACGTATTACCCGGATGAGATAAAAGAGCCATATTATGAATGTCATGAAATCAAGGATTGGACACTAACAGAGAAAGGTAATTTCTATTACAGGATCTATCCTGCAAATGATAAACACTATCCAGATTTTTGTCTGATTCGACTTGTTGCTCCGAATACGGAACTATTTGATCTTGCTTTTCGCTATATCTATCCTGTTGGCTACATTGCCACCAATATTTTCCTCATTGATTGGCAGGAAGGAAATTGGGGAAATCTAAGCTTTAACGATCAGTTTGAATATCTATACTTTGCGCATCATGGAAAGCAGTTCCTTGCCGATCATTATACCATTCTCGAAGACAAAAGCAGCTATGCCATCCCTGCCGAAGAATTTGAAAGAATTGTTTTACCATACTATAACATTGACATAGAAACCTTCCAAGCGCTGGCACGGTATGATGCTGAAGGTAACTACTATCCTTGGAGACCATTGAATACAAACGATTTTGTTTTAATATGGTACTACAATGTCGACCCGGAAGTTACAGCTTATGCCGTTAATCCTGACGGAACGATGACACTGACCGTTGAAATGCTCTCCACAGACCTAAAAATGGATTGCCTGTTTGCGCATGAAGTAACCATCCGACCGTTAGAAAATGGCAATTTTCAATATGTGGGGAACCGTGTAACTTATCAGACGGAATATGGCTTGCCCTATACCATTCCCCGGCTGATGTGGAATTGACCATCACAACTAATTACATATGAAGGAACAATAAATGAATAGAGATCAAGGAAATGCGAGATGGATTCTATGCCCCATCTGTGGCAACAAAACCCGAACAAAAGTTTTCGAAGATACTATAGTTCACAACTTCCCACTGTACTGCCCCAAATGCAAAACAGAAGTCCGGGTCGATATTTCACAACTGAAAATGACAGTAATCAAATGAGCCAGACGTAGAACGCAGAGCCTGCTTTCCTGTGAAATCACATCACAGGGTAAGCAGGCTCTTTTCATTCAGACTATAATTGGTTTCCATTTTGGTAAAGACAAATCGGAGAGTGAAACTATCTATCCGATTTTTCACCCAAAGAAATGGCACCATCAATAGCACTGTCAATTATCGTTAAGTATTCCTCTGGGCACAGCTTCAGCTTATGGCTGACACGCCGCCGCAATTCACTTTCGCTACGGAAAATTGCCGAATTAAAGTACCGATCCGAAGGAAGGCCGCAGATACTGATGAGCTGAATCACAACAGGAACACTGGGAATCGTCCCTTTGTTTTCAATATTTGCGAGATAGCGGGAATCAATATTGACCATCTCCGCCAGGGTTCTTCTCGCCCAACGCTTTGCTTTTCTCGCTGCTTTTACATCTGCCCCAAAGGTTTCAAATCCAGGACAATCTTCTATTTTCGCCATATTGCATCACCCACTTACATTGTATATTTCATATTTTGCTAGTGGAATGTTGCTATATGCACTACAACTACATTTTATAGTTCCTATTCTGCCCAGCGGCAGAAAAGAAAAAAAGCCGCTGCTGGGCAGTCACTTTTCATGTCTAAAAATCCCCCTCGGCGGCTTTGATTTTCAGAGCCGCCATTTTCTTTTGCGATTCATCAGGTTTGGCGGCTCATAGGAGGAAGCCGTTTTGATAATACCTCGCTGCCGTAGTCCGATAGGAGCATCCCTGTCAAAAAAAGCCTGTCCCCTGAACAGGACAACTGCGGCAGTGAGTATGTACTATACTGTGTCGTAATTAAGCAGAATACACCCTATTGCGCCCAACTGGTATTTTATCGGCTGGGCGTTTTTCTACGCCTTCCTCGCTGCCGCTCTCCGCCGCCCCCGTTCAGATTCCCAACAAAAATCTGAACGGAGGAATATAAAAATGTTTGATAGCAAGAGCGACTACGCTTTGAACAAGAAAGATCAAGACAGCATCGTGTATAGCGGTAGTGATGGCCATGTAACCCGTATCACCAGAGCAGACTTTTCTTCTGAGGAAGAGTTCCTGTTCTGGAAGTCTTGGTCAGACGCCGATTACAAAGAAACCGACTATGCCGATTCCTACTTTCACCGGCACACAGTGGGACTTGACACCATCGGGGACAACGCTGGTAACATCCCTTCTCCCGAGAAAACGCTGCTATACAAAACAGAGCGTGAAGAACAGGTTCAGGAAGCCATGGAGTTGGTTCAGAGGATTTCAGAATCCCTCACAGAGGTACAGTTCCGAAGATTATGGCTCCATCATGTTCAGCTTGAGAATGTACGCTCCATCGCAAAAGCCGAAGGTGTTGCCCATCCAAGCATCGTGGCAAGCATTACATCTGCTCAAAGAAAAATTATGAGAATCGTGCAGAAACACGCTACCAAAACGGAATAGAAAATGACGATAGGTGAAGGGAGTTTTCACTGACCTTCCTGAACCTTGAAAACTGAACAGACAATGATACAAGCACAAACACCTATGCGGATGTGTGGGAGCTGCGCCGCCATGACAGATGCCTTTCAAGAAGCCATCCGAGCGATCTACGCAGCCTCCAAGCCCAGAACGGCACTATGGGAGTATTGCACCCCACAGGTGATAACGAAACTTGCTCACGCTCTCCCAAGGACTAGGGGGAAACCCTGCGGTATCCGCCAGCTTATCAGGCAGCGGTATTGCGGAGTTATGACAGCCATGCCAAAGGCGGCTTGTATCATTCCTACCACCAGGGCTGCGTGGCAAAAATGGTGGGCACGACTTCAAGGTACTGCGTAAACACAGAGCCGGAATCACTATGTTAATAAGTGAACAAATCAGCGGCTTCGCTGTTTCAAAGTCAGATACCATGCGCTGGAGGAGTTTTCTTCCAGCGCATTCATGTGACTTTGATGGTTCGCAACCATAATACAGGAGGTAATACTATGTGTAAAATCCGAAGTATCAAACAAGCGGCTGACTACTTCAAGCAGCTTGATCCCGAAACCCAAATCACCGAATATACCCTTCGCAAACTGATTGCAGATGGCACTATTCCATCCATCAAGACCGGAAACAAGCACCTTGTAAATCTTGATCAGGTTCTGTCCCTGTTTGAGCCTGCTTGCGTTTCCACCGCAGAGTAGCTAAATTCTCCATTTTTTGGGATAATTGAATCTTTTGCAGCAAAAAAGTTCGGTTCTTGACAAAGTGGTGCAATTTCATTTTTCTCGGTATAGTAATTGCACAAGCTAAAAGAAACGGAGGAGCCAACACAATGGCAACAATCAGAGAACGCAATGGTACATACCAAATCACCGTGTATTCCGGCTTCGACCTGAATGGACGCCGCAAGAGAGAAACCACCACCTTCACACCCCCAAAAGAACTCTCCCCGAAGAAAAAGGAAAAGGTTGTCCAGGCATTTGCCATCGAGTTTGAGAACCGCGTAAAAAACGGTTTGGTTCTTGCGGGAGAAAAAACTACCCTTCGTGAGTTTGTTGACAGATGGAGAAAGGAATACGCCTCTCAGAATCTGGAGCCGGGTACACTGGAAAAGTACAACGCCGAAATCGACGATAAGATTCTTCCTATGCTTGGGCATATGATCTTGACGGAAATCAAGCCCCACAATGTAAACGGCTTCTATGTTTCCATGACAAAAAGCGGTGTCCGGCGGGATGGAAAGCCGGGAGGCTACAGCAAGGGAACCATCACAAAAACTGCGAATGTCCTCTCCTCCATTCTCAAAACTGCTGTGGACTGGGAAGTCATAAACCGGAATCCCTGCGATAAGGTTCGGACGCATGGCGAGGATGTCGCTGATAAAATCAAATTCTTCACGCCGGCACAAGTCAGCTGCTTCCTGGAATACATCGAGAAACCCTACGAAATCCATACACGAGGGCACAGCCGGGTGGATGATACCGGCATCCAGTATCAGGTTGGTGATTACACGCTGACCAGAACCATGCCAGAACAGCTCAGAGTTCTTTTTAATCTGGCGGTCTTCTCCGGGCTGCGGAAAGGAGAAATGCTGGCGCTGCAATGGTCTGATATTGACTTTGAGAACAGCACCGTCAGCGTCACCAAAGCCGCAGCAGTAGTGGACGGCAAGCAGGTCTGCAAAGCACCGAAAACGAAAAACTCCCGCCGAGAGGTCAGCATCCCCAGATTCCTGACAGACCGGCTCCACAGCATGATGGTCGAGCAGACCAAAACAAAGGAATCGCTGGGTGCCTACTGGAAGGGCAACAACTGGCTCTTTACCCAGTCTGATGGCTCCATGATGAGCTACTCCACACCCTACGCCACCTTCCAGGATGCCATAGATCGCTACAATGCAAACAAGGAGCCATCCGATCAGCTTCCGCACATTCCGTTCCACGGACTGCGTCATACCTCAGCTACCCTGCTGATCGCTGCGCATCAGGATGTCCGTACCGTGTCCAACCGTTTAGGTCATGCACAGGCTTCCACGACCATGAACATCTACGCCCACGCCCTCAAAGAGAATGATCGCACAGCATCCAACGCCCTTGAAAATATGCTCTGCAAAACCGGAGCATAATGACTCAGGTATAAAACAAAGCAGGTCGGATTTCATGTCCTACCTGCTTTGTTTTATGGTTGAGGCACTGAAACCGGCTTTCCATCATAGAAAATAACGCCAAATCATGGTGCGCGCAGCAACTTTTGGTATCTTCTGAAAAGTTGTGGTTTCATCCAAAATCGTCATGTTATCATTGAATTAAAAGCAGTCCAAAAAGTTCAGTATTCTCCGTGTTTGCGGAATAATCAATTTTCCCCGTCTCGTTGCGTCTATTTTTCACCAAAAATAAATGACCTCAAAAAAGTTCGGAAAATCCGCTTTTTCAAAATCCCTTTTTTTCAAAAATTTGAATCCTTCAAAAAAATAACGCCAAATTAACGCCAAGCCAATTTGGGGGCCTTTCAAACCGCCCTAAAAAGTTAGAAAAACCGCCGTTTTCGTGGTGAAAACGGCAGTTTTTGTGGAGCTAGTGACCTGACTCGAACAGGCGACCTTCTCATTACGAGTGAGATGCACTACCGACTGTGCTACACTAGCATTTCTTTAGCCAACTCATTATATCCGGAATTGGCGGAAATGTCAACTGCTTTTTCAGACAAACCACCGATTTCCGCGGCGTAGGTGGGGAACGGCGCTGACAAATCGCCCCGTTTTATGCGACACGACATTGCTTTCCGGCAAGAAGGGTGTTATAATGACGCCGTTATGGGGTGAGCGTATGAAAAAACTTCTCAAATATCTGAAGGGCTATGAAAAAGAATGTGTCCTTGGGCCGCTGTTCAAGCTGCTGGAGGCCACGTTTGAGCTGCTGGTGCCGCTGGTTGTGGCCAGTATCGTGGATCAGGGCATCGGCAGCGGCGACCGGGGCTACATTGTGAAAATGTGCGCCGTCATGATCGGACTGGGCGTCGTGGGGCTTGCCAGTTCGGTGACAGCGCAGTATTTTTCTGCCGTGGCGGCGGTGGGCTTTTCCACACGGCTGCGGCATACGGTGCTGGAGCATATTCTGAACTTAAGCTACAGTCAGGTCGATAAGCTGGGCGCATCCACCATGATCACCCGGATGACCTCCGACATCAATCAGGTGCAGAACGGCGTGAACCTGACGCTGCGGCTGCTGCTGCGCTCGCCATTCGTGGTGTTCGGCGCCATGGTCATGGCTTTTACCATCGATTTTCAGGCGGCGCTGGTGTTCGCCGGGGTCATTCCGGTGCTGTGCATCATCGTTTTCGGCATTATGCTGATCACCATGCCCATGTACAGGCGGGTGCAGGCGTCCCTTGACAGCGTGACCTCCGCGTCCCGGCAGAATCTGACGGGCGTTCGGGTGCTGCGGGCTTTCTGCAAGGAGGACGCGGAGGTTACGTCCTTTGAGGAAAAAACGGAGGACATGACCTGCAAGCAGCTGTCCGCAGGACGGATTTCCGCCCTGATGAACCCTGTGACCTACGTGGTCATCAATCTGGCAGTGGTGCTGCTGGTACATGTGGGCGCGCTGAAGGTGGAAAGCGGCGTGCTGACACAGGGACTGGTCATTGCCCTCTACAATTATATGTCCCAGATTCTGGTGGAGCTGATCAAGATGGCAAACCTGATCATCACCATCACCAAGGCTGTCGCCTGCGGGAACCGGGTGGCGTCTGTGCTGGATTTGGAGCCGGGTCAGGAAAACGGCACCCGCACGGCTGCGGATCTGAAGGGACAGGTGGAGTTCCGGGACGTGACCGCCCGGTATGACGGCGCGGGAAATCCCTCTCTGGAGCACATTACCTTTACCGCCCGGCCGGGGCAGACCATCGGCATCATCGGCGGCACCGGTTCCGGCAAGACGACGCTGGTGAATCTGATTCCGAGGCTCTATGACGCAGCCGGAGGAAAGGTGCTGCTGGACGGCGTGGAGACGGCGGCGTATGACCTGACGTCCCTGCGGCAGGCCATTGGCGTTGTTCCCCAGAAAGCGGTGCTGTTCAAGGGCACCATCCGACAGAATCTGCTCTGGGGCAACGCCAGCGCCACAGACAGTGATCTGTGGGAAGCGCTGACCATAGCTCAGGCGAAAGAAGTGGTCGAGGGCAAGGAAAACGGACTGGACGCACCCGTGGAACAGGGGGGCGTCAACTTCTCCGGCGGTCAGCGCCAGCGTCTCACCATTGCCCGTGCTCTGGTGCGGAAGCCCCGCATCCTGATTCTGGACGACAGCGCGTCCGCGCTGGACTATGCTACCGACGCGGGTCTTCGTATGGCCATCCGCAGAATGGATGATCCGCCGACGACCTTCATCGTCTCCCAGAGAGCGGCGTCCGTGCGGTATGCGGATGAAATTCTGGTGCTGGACGACGGCGTTCTGGCGGGCAAGGGTACCCACGATGAGCTTCTGGAATCCTGCCCGGTTTATCAGGAGATCTACTATTCCCAGTTCCCCAAGGAGGCGGTGCAAAATGGCTAATCAGATGGCGATCCTGCGGAAGGTACTGCGCCGCATCCGGCGCTATTGGGTGGGGCTGGTCGCGTCGCTGCTGCTGGCGACGCTGTACGTGGTCATGAGTTTATATATCCCCATTCTGGTGGGAAATGCCATTGACTGCATTATCGATGCCGGACGGGTGGATTTTACCGCCATGTGGGGCTATCTGCGCAACGTGGCGATTTGCGCCGCCGTGGCGGCGCTGGCGCAGTGGCTCATGAATCAGATCAACAACCACATGACCTACGGCGTTACCCGGGACATCCGGAACGAAGCCTTCCGGCATATTCAGGTGCTGCCCCTTTCCTATCTTGATAAACAGCCTCAGGGCGATGTGGTCAGCCGGGTGACGGCTGACGTGGACACCTTCGCCGACGGACTGCTCATGGGTTTTACCCAGCTGTTTACCGGCGTGATGACCATTCTGGGAACGCTTGTTTTCATGGTCCGCATTCACTGGGGCATTGCGCTGGTGGTGGTCTGCATTACGCCGCTGTCGCTGCTGGTGGCGAATTTCATTGCGACACGGACGTATTCCATGTTCAAGCTCCAGTCCGTTACCCGGGGCGAGCAGACCGGCCTGATCGACGAGACCATCGGCAATATCAAGGTGGTGCAGGCCTTCGGCCACGAGAAGGCCTCCATGGAGCAGTTCGACGAGATCAACGGACGGCTGCAAAAGGCGTCTCTGCGGGCAATCTTCTTCTCGTCTCTGGTAAACCCCAGCACCCGGTTCGTCAACTCCGTGGTGTATGCGGGCGTGGGCCTGAGCGGTGCGCTGATCGCCATTTCCGGTGGCATCACCGTGGGCAATCTCACCAGCTTCCTGAACTACGCCAACCAGTACACCAAGCCCTTTAACGAGATCTCCGGCGTGGTGACGGAACTGCAGAACGCGTTGGCCTGCGCGGGGCGGGTGTTCGAGCTGATCGAAGCCCCGGCGCGGACGCCGGAGCCGGAGCATCCGGAACGTCCGGAAAAGGTGGAGGGCGCAGTGGAGATCAAGGACCTTCGCTTCTCCTACACGCCGGACAAGCCCCTGATCGGGGATTTCAACCTGTCCGTCAAGCCCGGCCAGCGGGTGGCCATCGTCGGCCCCACGGGCTGCGGAAAGACTACCTTTATCAACCTTCTCATGCGGTTTTACGACCCGGACGGGGGCGAAATCCTTCTCGACGGGGTCAATACCCAGAAAATGAACCGGGGCGAGCTGCGCAGAAGCGTGGGCATGGTGCTTCAGGACACATGGCTGAAAGCAGGGACGATCCGGGAGAACATCGCCATGGGCAAGCCGGAGGCGACTGAGGAAGAAATCATCGCCGCCGCGAAGCAGGCGCACGCCCACAGCTTCATCATGCGTCTGCCTCAGGGGTATGATACCGTTATCGGCGAGTCCGGCGGCAGCCTTTCTCAGGGACAGAAGCAGCTGCTGTGCATTGCCCGGGTGATGCTGTGCCTGCCGCCCATGCTGTTTCTGGACGAGGCGACTTCCTCCATCGATACCCGGACGGAGATCAAGATTCAGAAGGCGTTCGACACCATGATGCGCGGGCGCACCAGCTTCATCGTCGCTCACCGCCTGTCCACCATCCGGGAAGCGGACAGGATCCTCGTCATGCGGGACGGCCACATCGTGGAGCAGGGCAAGCATGAGGAGCTGCTTGCCAAGAACGGCTTCTATGCCAAATTGTATCAGAGCCAGTTTGCACATTGACAAAACGCAAAACGTGCCGGAGCGGAAGCTCCGGCACATTTTTATGTAAGCATCAGGCGACCTTCTGCTTTTTCGCAAAGTGAATAACCAGACCCAGAACGAGACCCACAAAGGCGGGGAGAACCCAGCCGAGGCTGATGTCGAAGAAGGGGAGAATCTTCTCGGCAAGGCCGACCGCGCCGTCCAGATGAAGGGCGGTTTTCAGATTCGCGGGCAGCGCCTTGGCAAGATCGAACAGGGCGGCGATGCAGGTGAAAGCCGTGACGCTGACGTAGACAGCCCGGTCGTGATGGAACAGATTCCCGAACAGCGCCAGCAGAATCAGGGTGATCGCCAGCGGGTACAGGAACAGCAGCAGCGGCAGGGAATAGCTGATGATCTTGGACAGACCGAAATTGGAGATCAGGAAGGAAAGTACGGTAAATATCACCGCCCAGGCGCGGTAGGAAAGTCCCTTGGGGAACATGCGGGAGAAAGCGTCCGAGCAGCTGGTGACGAGACCAATGGCGGTTTTCAGGCAGGCGCAGGTGATGGTGACTGCCAGAACGAGACTGCCCGCCCGTCCCAGATAGTGGCCGGAGATCTGCGCCAGGGCGATGCCGCCGTTTTCGGAGGTCTCAAACAGACCTCTGGACTGGGTGCCCATGAGAATGGTGGTAACGTAGATCACGATCATGGGGATGCTGGTGAGCAGTCCGGAGGACAGAACGTCCTTTGCCACGTCGGAATCGTCGGTAACGCCCATGGAGCGGATGATGTCGATGACCACGATGCCGAAGGCCAGACCGGCAATGGCGTCCATGGTGTTATAGCCCTCAATGAAGCCCAGAGAAAGCGCCCCGGTCTGATAACCGGCGGCAGGCTCCACGTCGGAAACGGAGGTGGAGGGATTGATCAGCGCCGTCACCACCAGAATGGCGAGGAAGACCAGAAAGATGGGGGTGATGACCTTACCAATCCAGACGGTGATCTCGCCGGGGCGCAGGGACAAAATCAGCACGATGGCGAAGAAGATCACGGAGAAGATCAGCAGCGCAATGGACTCGGACGCACCGGCACTCAGCATGGGCGCGACACCCACGGTGAAGGAAGTGGTCGCGCATCTGGGAATGGCGAAGCCGGGGCCGATGGTCAGGTAGAGCAGGCAGGAGAAGACGTAGCCGTAGCCCTTGCCGACCTTGTTGGACAGCTGCTGCAAGCCGTCGGAGTGGGTGTTGCCGATGGCGGCCACGCCCATGATCGGAATACCGACCGCCGTGATGATAAAGCCGATCATGGCGGGAAGGACGTTCCGTCCGGCCAGCTGACCCAGATGAACGGGGAAAATCAGGTTGCCGGCACCGAAGAACATGCCGAACAGCGTTCCGGCCACCAGAATCTTCTGCTTGAAAGTAAGATGTTTTTTCATTTTTTTCTGCCTCCTTCTGTTTGCCACAATTCTAACATTCCTCTTGCATTCTGAGAAGTCCATGTTTATAATAGGGGTATTAGAAAATGTAATAGATATGAAATGGAGTGCGGTCTATGGACAGCAAGAAACTGGAAATTCTTATGACGGCAATCGACCTTGGCAGCTTCACCAAAGCGTCGGAGGTGGTGGGCTACACCCAGTCGGGACTGACCCACATGATGGACGCCCTGGAACGGGAGGTGGGCTTTTCCCTGTTGCAGCGCGACCACAACGGCATCCAGCTCAGTCCTCAGGGGCGGCAGCTCATGCCCGCCATCCGGGAGTTTTTGCAGGCCAATGCCAACCTGGAAAACCAGATCAACGCCATTTTCGAGCAGAAAAAAGAGGTCATCCGCATTGCGGCCTACGCCAGCATCGCCATGCACTGGATGCCGGAGCTGCTTTACCGCTACAAGCGCGTCTGTCCGGAGGTCAGCGTTGACCTTCGGATGGTGGATAACGCGCTGGAGCCCTACGAGCTGCTGGAAAGCGGCCAGACCGACGTGATCTTCGCCAGCCGGCAGAACTACAGCTTCTGCGACTGGACGCCATTATATAATGAGAAGATGTACGCGATTCTTCCGAAGGACTACCCCCTCAACGGCCGCACAACCTTCCCGTTGGAGGAATTTTCCGGGCAGGACTTCCTGATGCCCTACGGCAGATTTGACATTGACGTCAATGCGGCCATGGACTCCGTGGGCGTGAAGCTCAACGCCAGCGTTTCCCGGGTGGACGACGAGACGGTTATCCGGATGGTGGGACACGGGCTGGGCGTCACCATGATGACGGAGCTGATGATCCGGGGCAGGACGGACGATGTGCTGTGCGTCCCCGTGGACCCGCCAAGGCTGCGGGAGCTGGGCATGGGCACCAGCCGCAGAATGAAGCTGACGGACAGTATGCAGAGCCTGAAAGACTGTATGCTCCAGTTCATTCATGACAGATCGTGATAGAGTTGCGGGCGGTTTTCTCTGTGGGAAAACCGCCCATAGCAATATCGCATTCTGACCGGTTTCTGCCATCGCTTTTTGACAGAATTTGTCATACTTGGACAAAATGAAAAAATCCTTAAAAATCACTTGACAAATTCTTTAAGGTGGGCTATTATACAAAAGGTTAGCGAGAGCTAACCAATATTAACGCCTAAGGGTTAGCGATAGCTAATCTGTAGACTCAGAAAAAGAAGGTGTTCTCCATGCCGCTTACGGTTGCGGATACCGGCGAGGAATACGTCATCAAGCGAATCGGCGGAAAGCCGGAAGTCAAACAGCATCTGGAGAATCTGGGCTTCGTCGTCGGCGGGGTGGTGTCGGTCATCAATACGATGGGCGGCAACGTCATCGTCAAGGTGAAGGAGTCCCGGATAGCCATCAGCCAGGAAATGGCGCAGAAAATCATGGTTTAACGAGGAAAAAAGGAGGAATCGGTATGAAAACACTGAAGCAGGCCAAGGTCGGCGAGACCGTTACTGTGGTGAAGCTCCACGGCGAGGGCGCTGTCAAGCGCAGGATCATGGACATGGGCATTACCAAGGGCGTCACCGTTTACGTGCGGAAGGTTGCTCCCCTGGGCGATCCGGTGGAAGTCAACGTCCGCGGCTACGAGCTGTCGATCCGTAAGGCCGACGCCGAAATGATCGAGATCCAGTAAGACCCCAGTAAATCATAGGGACGCAAGCCCTGATTTTGATAAAACGTTAGCGGAAGCTAACAGAAGGAGAGTATCATGGATATCAGAATTGCCCTTGCGGGCAACCCCAACAGCGGCAAAACGACACTGTTCAATGCCCTCACCGGTTCCAACCAGTTCGTGGGCAACTGGCCCGGCGTCACCGTGGAGAAGAAGGAAGGCAAGCTGAAGAAGCATTCCGACGTCACCGTCACTGACCTGCCCGGCATTTATTCTCTGTCTCCGTACACCATGGAGGAAGTTGTCGCCCGTAATTATTTGATCGAGGAGCGGCCCGACGCCATCCTGAACATCATCGACGGCACCAATCTGGAGCGGAACCTGTACTTAACCACTCAGCTGACCGAGCTGGGCATCCCTGTGGTCATCGCCATCAACATGATGGATATCGTCCGCAAGAACGGCGACAAGATCAATATCGACGAGCTGTCCCAGGCGCTGGGGTGCAAGGTCGTTGAGATCTCCGCTTTGAAGGGCGACGGTGTTATGGCCGCTGCTGAGGCTGCCATCGACGCCGCGAAGAACGGCAAGACCGTTCCCATGCACACCTTCTCCGGCCCTGTGGAGCACGCCATTGCCCACATCGAGGAAGCCACCGTTCACGGCATGCCCGAGGAGCAGCAGCGTTGGTACGCCATCAAGATCTTCGAGCGTGACGATAAGGTGATGCAGAAGCTGGGTCTGACCAAGGAGACCATGTCTCACATCGAGGCCGACATCGAAGCTGCCGAGAAGGAGCTGGACGACGACGCCGAGAGCATCATCACCAACGAGCGCTACATCTACATCGGCGAAGTCATCAAGCGCTGCTACAAGAAGCACTCCGCCGGTAAGCTGACCACCTCCGATAAGATCGATAAGATTGTGACCAACCGCTGGCTGGGCCTGCCCATCTTCGCAGTTGTCATGTTCCTTGTTTACTACATCGCCATGGTCGGCGTGGGCGCTGCCGCTACCGACTGGGCAAACGACGGCCTGTTCGGCGACGGCTGGCACCTGTTCGGCATCGGCTCCGCCGATTACAACGAAGACGCTGATGCATATAACGAGGCGTCCCTGATCGTAGACGGCTACGACGCCTACGTGGAAGAGAACGGCACCGCTCCCACCGGCGACTTCCCCTACGAAGTCGAGGATGAGGAGACACTGGAGATCACCGAAGAGACCGCTTCTCTGGCTGACTATGAAGAAGCGCTTAAAACGCTGGAAGGCGAAGAACCCGACCCCGCAAACTACGGCGTCTGGGTGCCCGGTATCCCTGTTCTGATTGGCGACCTGCTGGAGAGGGCTAATGCGGCTGAATGGCTCAGCGGCCTGATTCTGGACGGCATCGTGGCCGGTGTCGGCGCGGTTCTGGGCTTCGTGCCTCAGATGCTGGTGCTGTTCCTGCTGCTGGCCATTCTGGAAGCCTGCGGCTACATGGCCCGTATCGCATTCGTTCTCGACCGTATCTTCCGGAAATTCGGCCTGTCCGGTAAGTCCTTTATCCCCATGCTGGTCGGCACCGGCTGCGGCGTTCCCGGCATCATGGCATCCCGTACCATTGAAAACGAGCGTGACCGCCGGATGACCATTATGACCACCACCTTTATCCCCTGCGGCGCGAAGGTTCCCTTTATCGCCATGATCGCCGGCGCCCTGTTCGGCGGCAGCGCATGGGTCGCAACTTCCGCTTACTTCATCGGCATGGCCGCCATCATCGTATCCGGCATTATGCTGAAGAAGACCAGGATGTTCGCCGGTGAGCCTGCTCCCTTCGTTATGGAGCTGCCCGCCTACCACCTGCCCACCGTGTCCAACGTCCTGCGCAGCATGTGGGAGCGCGGCTGGAGCTTCATCAAGAAGGCCGGCACCATCATCCTGCTGTCCACCATCTTCGTGTGGTTCACCACTTACTTCGGCTTCGTTGACGGCACCTTCCGGATGCTGAGCGAGGAAGAAATCGACTACTCCATTCTGGCTGCCATCGGCAGCGTGCTGGCGTGGGTGTTCAAGCCTCTGGGCTGGGGCAACTGGCAGGCGGCTGTCGCTTCCATCACCGGTCTGGTCGCCAAGGAGAACATTGTTGGTACTCTGGGCATCCTGTACGGCGGCGGAGACGGCACCGTGTATCAGAACCTTGCCAATGCTTTCAACGGCATTACCGGTTATTCCTTCCTGGTGTTCAACCTGCTGTGCGCCCCCTGCTTCGCGGCTATCGGCGCCATCAAGCGTGAGATGAACAACGCCAAGTGGACATGGTTTGCCATTGGCTATCAGTGCGGCTTCGCTTACCTCATCGCCCTGATGATCAACCAGTTCGGCAACCTGTTCACCGGACACGCCAGCGTGATCGGCCTGATCTTCGCTCTGGCTGCTCTGGCCGGTATGCTCTACATGCTGTTCAAGCCCTACAAGGAAGCCACCAAGCTTTCTAAAGTCTGATCGTTTTGGAGCCAGACGATACGTCTGGCTCCAAGCTTCAATGTTCTGAAATGGAGTGATTTTTATGCTGCAATGGATCAGCGCGAATATCGGTACAATTCTTATCAGTCTCGTCCTTCTGGCAGTGGTTGCTCTGATTATCCGCAGCATGGTACACGACAAAAAACAGGGAAAGTCCTCCTGCGGCGGCAACTGCGCCGGCTGTGCCGCGTGCGGTTCCTGCCACAATAAGGGCAATTAAAAAGGGTTTTCCCGAGTTTCCAACCCCCGAATGCAGTCCGCAGACTTTGTCTGCGGGCTGTATTTCTTTGTGTATGTTCTGACAGCATTCTGACCCGCCGTGTGCTACCATATCTCCGGGAGGGGATACCAATGAGAACATTGGCAAAGGATATTCTGATCGCCGCCGTCATGGGTTTGGTGGTGCCGGGGATCGTGCTGAGCATTGCGGCGCGCCAGACGGATACTCCGCCGGAGACGACGCCTGAAACAACGGCGCAGACCGTACAACCCACGGCGCAGGAGACTGTGCGGCTTCCTGTGCTGGTCAGGCAGGGGGACGGCACGGTTTCCCAGATGGACATGGACAACTACCTTGTCGGGGTGGTGCTGGCGGAAATGCCGGCATCCTTTGAGGAGGAAGCACTGGAAGCCCAGTCCGTGGTAGCGAGAACCTATGCCCGGAAGGCGTGGGAGACCGGCGGCAAGCATGGAGACTGCTCCGTATGCACCCGCAGCGCGTGCTGTCAGGGCTACATCGGGGACGAAGACTACCTGTCTCAGGGCGGCACGGAGGAAGGTCTGGAAAAGGTACGCGCTGCCGTGGCCGCTACCTCCGGCTGGGTGCTGACCTACGAGGGGGAGCTGATCGAAGCGACGTATTTTTCCTGTTCCGGCGGCAGCACCGAGGACGCCGCGGCGGTGTGGGGAACGGAGTTCCCCTATTTGCAAGCTGTAGCCAGCCCCGGCGAGGAAAAGGCGGCGCATTACACGGATACGGTGCGCTTTTCGGCGGGAGCGTTTCAGGATGCCCTTGGTGTCAAGCTCAGCGGCAGCCCGGGAAGCTGGTTCCGGGACGTGACCTATACCGATGGCGGCGGCGTCGATACCATCGTCATCGGCGGGACGAGCTATAAAGGGACTGATCTTCGCTCCGCGCTGGGTCTGCGCTCCACGGCGTTTTCCATATCCACCACCGAGGATACCGTCACCATCACCACCAGAGGCTACGGCCACCGGGTGGGCATGAGCCAGTACGGCGCGGATGCCATGGCCGTCACCGGAAGCACCTGCCTGGAAATTCTGGCGCACTATTATCCGGGAACCACACTGACGAAGCTGGGATAGCGAAAAAGGACTTGCCGAAAATAAGCAAGTCCTTTTTGCTGCTTGACAAAACCAGGAATGAATGCTATATTACAAATACTTAGCAATACTAAATAGGAGGGGAGCCGATGGAGGACAGATTTGGCCAGCAATTAAAAAAGGGCGTGCTGGAAATGCTGGTGCTGAAGCTGATCTGCGAGAAGCCCGCTTACGGCTACGAGCTGCTGTCAGAGCTGAAAAAAACCTCTCAGGGGCGGTTCTGCCTGAAGGAAGGGACGCTGTATCCGATCCTGTACCGCCTTGAGGATGATGGCATGATCCGCTCCCAATGGTCAACCGGGGAGGGGCGCACGGCACCGAAGAAAATCTACGAAGCCACGGACGCTGGGCAGGCGGAAAATCTCCGCAGACAGCGCGTCTGGCGGGAATTTGATGATACGGTAAACGCATTTTTGCAGGGAGGAAGAGAGTCATGACGCAGGTGGAAAAGAAAATGAAGAACTACGTGAACGCGGTGGAGCGGCGTCTGAACCTGCCCCGTGAGATAAAGGCGAGAGTCATGAGCGACTTCCAAAGCTCCATAGTTGCCCGCCGGGAGGCCGGGCAGACCGACGAGGAAATCTACGCCGAGCTTGGCACCCCCGCGAAAGCGGCCGCCGACCTGAATGAACAGATGAAGGACTACACCTACCGGAAAAGCCCATGGCGTTTCCTTTTTCTGGGAATCGCGGCGATCGGGGGTGTGCGGCTGCTGTATGACGGTTTTGTTTCCCTGATCGGCCATGTCGTTCTGCGTCGCGAGCTTGTGCAGAGCGAGGGCGCGGCGACCATCGGCATCATCGGCGGCGCGGACGGCCCCACGGCCATTTTCGTCACCACTCCCGCCTGGACAAGACCGGCGTGGATGGCGGCGCTGCTTATCATTGGCATAGTTGGATATCTGCTGCTGCGGCGGTGCAAGGCGAGATCAAAATAAATCTTGCAGAAAATATAAACGTGTGCTATAATATAGCACACGTTTTGTGCAATTTCCCTAAGGAGGTAACGTTATGGATTTGACAATGGGCGGACGGAAGGTACTGCCCCAGCCGGGACAGAGTTTGCTGGAACTGGTGAAGCAGCTGGGGCTGGACGGCAGTACGCTGACGGAAAGACCCCTTGCCGCGAAGATCGCCGGTGAGGTCTTTACATTAAATTATATTCCCGTGCGGCAGAAAGAGGCGGAGGCCGACCGCCAGTCCATGCGCCGGGCGATGGCGGCGTCCAACGGCGAAATCCGCCTGCTCCGCTACGCCGACCCGGCGGGCAAGGAGTGCTATATCCGCACGGCGCAGTTCACGATTTTCCTTGCCATGCGGCAGCTGTGGCCGGAGGCAACGGCAAAAATGACCTGCACGCTGGGTTCCAGCGTGTACATCAGCGTTGCGGGGGCAAAGGATTTTTCCGCTTCGACCCTGAAAGCGCGGGTCAGTGAGCTGGTGGGGCAGGACATTCCCCTGATCCGCCGCCGGGTAAAACTGCAAAAGGCCATCGACCGGTTCCGGGAAGAAGGGCAGACCGACAAGGCAAGGCTTCTTTCCTGGCGGACGGTGGATTATTTCGACGAGTACGCCTACGGCGACTTTGCCGACTATTACTACGGCGAGATGATGCCCTCCACCGGGTATCTGACGGTGTGGGACATTCTCCCGGCGGACGGCGGCTTTGTGTTCGTCTATCCGGACGACGGCAATCCGGAGATCTGCGCCAAGGTGCCGCCTATGCCCAACTTTTTCAGCGTGTTCAACGAGGGCGAGCGCTGGGGCGAGCTGATGGAGTGCCAGACGGTGGCCGACCTCAACGACCTGACGAATTCCGGCCGCATCCGGGAGCTGATCCGCGTCAACGAAGCCCTGCACGAGAAGCGGTTTTCTCAGGTGGCCGATCAGGTGTGCCAGCGGGGGGCGAAGGCTGTGCTGCTGGCTGGCCCCAGCTCCTCGGGCAAGACAACCTCGGCGAACCGTCTTGCCACCCAGCTCCGCGTCCATGGGAAAAAGCCCATTCTCATGAGTCTGGACGACTATTACATAGACCGGGACAAAATTGCCCCCGGCCCTGACGGTAAACTGGATTTGGAGCATATCAACACCATTGACTGCGCCCTGTTCCGGGAAGATATGGCGTCGCTGCTGGCGGGCGGGGAAGTGGAGCTTCCGTCCTTCAACTTCCTTACCGGAAAACGGGAGTGGCGGGGCAAGCGGCTGCGTCTGGAAGCGGATTCCGTCATCATCGTGGAGGGACTTCACGGTCTGAACCCCGCCATGCTGCCGGAAAGCGTGGACAAAAAGCTGATTTTCCGCCTTTACGTCAGCCCGCTGCTGCCCTTGAATCTGGACAATCACAACCGGATTCCCACCAGCTATCTGCGGCTCCTGCGGCGCATTGTCCGGGACTACGAGACCCGGGGCGCGTCGGTGCAGCATACGCTCGCCATGTGGGACAGCGTGCAGCGGGGGGAAAAGCGGTGGATTTTCCCCTATCAGGAGAATGCCGACGTGATTTTCAACAGCTCCACGCTGTATGAGTTGGCGGTGCTGAAAAAGCACATTTTCCCCCTGCTCACCGCAGTTCAGCCGGAGGACGAATGCTACGACGAGGTGCGCAACATCGTCAAAATTCTCAACTACATTCAGGAAGCGGACGTGGATGACGAAATCCCCCCCACCAGTCTGGTGCGGGAGTTTATCGGGGGGAACACGTTCTATAGATAAGCCAATAGAGAACATAAAAAGCGGCAGCCGAAGCTGCCGCTTTTTAGATGTAAGTTACACCGTAGGCGCGGGACCGGGATAGCCCAGAAGCAGGGACACCAGCACGCACAGAACAATTGCGATAAAGCCCGTTACCATCCACAGACTCCGGCGGCGGGAAAACTCGCCGGTGATGACCAGCCAGCCAAGGCATAAAAGGGAACCAAGAATGGCGATAATGGCGGTGGTCACCTTCAGAACGGTCCAGCCAAGACCGGCGCAAAGCAGGTACAGCGCAAACACCAGCGCGTCACCTATAATGACCCTGGTCATCAAATTCTCCATCTCACGATAACGATTCCGTTTTGCCACTTCTCATCCCTCCGAATTTCGGTTACAAACATGATACCACATAAAATCGAAAATTGCAATATTTTCTGAAAGAAAGTTCATGAAAGTTAATGGAATATTAGGGTTGCGCCGGGGAGAAAAGAATGGTATAATGTCCATAAGTATGTATTGATTTAGATTTAGCAAAGGAAGCTGCTATGGGAGAACCGCAATACCGTCTGGAGGGCATCGTCCATACCAAATCCGACGTGCTGGAGGATTTTGAGGGGCCGCTGGATGTTATTTTTGAGCTGCTGAGCAAGAATAAAATCGAAATTCAGGATGTGTCCATTTCCGCGATCCTGGAGCAGTATCTGGGATATCTGGACGAAATGAAGCGGATGGATATGGAGATCGCCAGCGAGTTCATCACCATGGCGTCCCACCTGATGCTGATCAAAACCAAAATGCTTCTGTCGGCAGCGGAACAGGCCGAGGCGGAAAGCGAGCTTGACCTGCTGCGCCAGTCGCTGGTGGAGCGGAAGCGGAAGGAAGCCATGGAGCAGATCCGGCAGGCCGTGGCGGTGCTGGAGCCGAGAAACGAGATCGGCCGGTGCCTGTTCACCAAGGAGCCGGAATCCCTGCGCAGGGAGCAGGGCTACCGCTATCAGCACGACGTGATTGACCTGCTTCGGGCGCTGGACATCATTGCCGAGCGTAGTCAGCGCCAGCTGCCCCCGCCCACGGCGAATTTCCGGGGCATCGTGGGAAAAGAGCCGTACCCCATCGGCCGGAAAACCGGCGAGGTGCTGCGTCAGCTGCTTCTGCGGGGCGTGGAACGGCTGAAAAATCTGTTCCGGGGCAGCCGAAGCCGCTCGGAGGTCGTGGCGACTTTTCTCGCCATTCTGGATTTGTGTAAGACGAACTCCGTGACGCTGGAGGACGACCCCGGCGGGGAAAACCCCAACGTCCGTCTGCTGGACAAGCACCCAAGAGAGGAGATGACCTGATGGAATCGGAAGAGTTGCAGCGCGCCATTGAGGCCATTCTCTTTGCCGCGGGCGAGCGAATCGATATTGCCAGACTCGCCGCCGCGCTGGAAACGGACGCGTCGGATGTGGAAAAGGCTGCCGACGATCTGGCGGACAAATATGCCTTTGAGCGCCGGGGAATCCGCATTCTCAAGCTGGAAAAGGGCTACCAGATGGTGTCCTCCGGGGAGATGGCGGACTATGTGACGAAGGCGCTGGAGACCCGAAAGCCCCCCAAGCTGTCTTCTTCTCAGCTGGAGACCCTGACCATCATCGCTTACTACCAGCCGGCGACGAAGGCCATGGTGGAGCAGATCCGCGGCGTGGACAGCGCCTATTCCGTGGCGGCGCTGCTCAATAAGAAGCTCATCGAGGAGGCGGGGCGTCTGAACGTTCCGGGACGTCCGATTCAGTATAAGACGACGTCGGATTTTTTGCGCACCTTCGGCCTCAGCTCTCTGGAAGAGCTGCCCCCCATTGAGAAGATCACCTTCGGCGAGCCGGTGGAGCTGCCCGAGCAGCCCCCAACCGGGGAGGACGCATAATGGGCTGGTGGATTGCGCTGGGCGTGATATTCCTTCTGGGAATCCTGCCGCTGGGCATCAGCGCCCGGTACAGCGGGGAAGGGCCGCTGCTGCGCGTCGTGATAGGCCCCGTCCGGCTGACCCTGTTCCCCCGAAAAAAGAAGGAGAAAAAGCCAAAACCTGCGAAAAAAACGGCGGAACAGCCGAAAAAACAGGAAGAACCTCTCCCAAAGCCGCCCCAGCCCCCCAAGCAGGAGCCTGCGGCGGAAAAGAAAGAAAAAGGCGGCAGTTTGCTGGACTTTTTGCCATTGGTGAAGGTTGCGCTGAACTTTCTGGGAGATTTCCGGCGGAAGCTGCGGGTGAACCGATTGGAGCTGAAGCTGATACTGGCTGGGGGCGACCCCTGCGACCTCGCGGTCAATTACGGAAGGGCTTGGACGGCAGTGGGCAATCTGATGCCCCAGCTGGAACGGCTGTTCGTGATAAAAAGACGGGATGTGGAGGTCGAGTGCGACTTTACCGCGTCCGAAACACTGGTCATTGCGCGGCTGGATCTGACCATTACGCTGGGAAGACTTCTGGGCCTTGCCATCGTGTACGGCATCCGGGCGCTGAGAGAATTCCTAAAACTTCAGAAAAAACGAAAAGGCGGTGCTACCCATGAGCCAGATTCCCAATATGCTTGAAAGTACCATTCAGAAGATTCGTGAGATGGTGGACGTGAATTCCGTCATCGGCGAACCCATCTCCACGCCCGACGGCGTGACCATCATCCCCGTGTCCAAGGTCAGTGTCGGCTTTGGCGGCGGCGGTTCCGACTTCACCAAGAAGACGGCGGCCGGCGACAATCCCTTTGGCGGCGGCGTGGGCGGCGGCGTCAAGGTGACGCCCATCTGCTTCCTCATTGTCAAGGACGGCAACGTGCGCATGATGCCCGTGGCGGAGCCTGCCAGCTCCACGGCTGACCGCATCGTGGAAATGGTGCCGGACACGCTGGACAAGCTCACCGCCTATCTGGATTCCAAGAAGAAAGACTGATTTGCGCGGACGTCCGTGGTGCATAGTTTCCCCATAATGGGACACAATAGCCACGGGTGAGAAGAAATGAGACGATTTTTCGCCGGGACGGCGGCTGCATTGCTGGCCGCCGTCCTGTTTTTGCCTGTGGGGGCGGATGCCGTGTCCGCCCGGCGGGCGTATGCGGTGGATGCCGTCAGCGGCCGAGTGCTTTACGAGAAAAATCCCACGGAGCGGAGCCTGATCGCCAGCACCACCAAAATCATGACGGCGCTGATCGTTTGTGAGCAGTGTAACGTCCTGGACAGAATGCGCATTCCCAAGGAAGCGGTGGGCATCGAGGGTTCCTCCATGTACCTGAAAGAGGGGGAGGTGCTTACCTTGCAGGAGCTGCTCTACGGGCTGATGCTGTCCTCCGGCAACGATGCCGCCGTGGCGCTGGCCATTTACTGCGGCGGAACTGTGGAGGGCTTCGCGGAGCTGATGAACGACAAGGCGCGCAATCTCGGCCTGACCGGGACGCACTTTGAAAACCCCAACGGCTTAGACAGCCCCGGCCATTATTCCACGGCGAAGGATTTGGGAACTTTGGCGGCCTACGCCATGGAAAATCCCATTTTCTACAAGACCGTCTCCGCCAAAAATGTCAAGGTGGGGGATCGGTATCTGACTAATCACAATAAGCTGCTGTGGCGGGTAGCGGGCGCCGACGGGGTGAAAACCGGCTTTACCAAGGCCGCCGGACGGATTCTGGTGTCCAGCGCCACGAGAGACGGGCGACGGGTCATCGTCGTGACCATCGACGACCCCAGCGACTGGTCTGACCATGCCGCGCTGATGGAAGAAGGCTTCTCCCGGTACGCCATTGGGCGTATCGTGAATCAGGGCGACCGGGTGGGAACCGTGGAAGTCGTGGGCGGCGAGAAACGGCGGGTGGAAGTGCTGGCGGCGGAGGACTTTGACTATTCCGTCGCGCCGGAGGAACACCCCTGTCTGGCGCTGCCCGGCCCGGGATTCATCTATGCCCCGGCAGTAGAAGGGGCGGACGCGGGGGTCGTGTATGTGCTGATCGAGGGCAAGGCCGTGGGGAAAGTCCCGGTCGTCTACGGCGCGACCATCGAGCAGACCCAGCCGGAGGAAAAGAGCTTCTGGCAAAAACTATTCCACAGAGGGAGCGGCTGACATGCCGCTCCCGGACGACCATGCGGGGAGGAAGAACCGTGACAGAACGTTTGCAGAAAATACTCTCCGCCCGGGGCATGGCCTCCCGGCGGAAGGCGGAGGAGCTGATCCGGGCGGGGCAGGTGAGCGTCAACGGCGTCACCGCGACCCTGGGGGACTGCGCCGACCCGGAAACCGACGATATCCGGGTGGCGGGACAGCCGCTGGCCGTCCGGGAAAAGAACGTGTACATCTTATTGAATAAGCCCCGGGGCTACGTCACCACATTGTCTGACGAAAAGGGGCGGCCGGACGTGGCCGGCCTTGTGGCGGACTGCGGCGTGCGTGTGTACCCCGCCGGGCGGTTGGACATGGATTCCGAGGGGCTTCTGCTTCTGACCAATGACGGCGCGTTCGCCAACGCTCTGATGCACCCGAAGCATGAGGTAGAGAAGACCTATGACGTCTGGGTCACCGGCTACACGCCCGGCGGGGAGCGCCGTCTGGCGAAGCCCATCACCCTGGACGGCTACACCATCCGCCCGCCGAAAGTGAAGCTGTTAAAAGCGGAGGGGCAGTCGGCAAAATTCCGGGTGACCATCCACGAAGGCCGCAACCGGCAGGTGCGGCGGATGTGCGATGCAGCCGGAATGCACTGTACCCGGCTGCGCCGCATTCAGGAGGGAAGTCTCCGTTTGGGAGATCTCCCGCTGGGAAAATGGCGCTATTTGACGGAGGCGGAGGTTGCAGGATTGGTGCGGACACCGGGAACATCCGGCACTATTTGAAATATTCCTGCATTTTTTGCGGTTGTCTCTTGCAAAATGCCGCCGATTTTGCTAGTATAATATAAGGCGGTTTTTCGGCAGAAACGGGCGATTGCCCTGACCGATGGCCATAAAAAACGATACAGCGCCGCACAAGGAGGCAGCTATGAGTTACGATATATTGTCCACTCTGCGGGAGATGGAGCCTACCTTCTCCAAGGGGCAGAAGCGGATCGCGCGTTACATTACGGAGGACTATGACAAGGCCGCGTTCATGACGGCTAACCGCCTGGGAAAGACGGTGGGCGTGTCGGAATCCACGGTGGTTCGGTTTGCCGTTGATCTGGGCTTTGACGGCTACCCCAGTATGCAGAAGGCCATGCAGGAAATGGTGCTCAACCGTCTGACCTCCGTGCAGCGCATCGAGGTCGCCAACGACCGTCTGGGCGATCAGGACGTGGTCTCCACGGTGCTTCGCTCTGACATGGAGAAAATCCGCCAAACGGAGGAAATGGTGAGCCGGGAGGAATTTTCCGCCGCCGTGAACGCCATTCTAAAGGCAAAACGGGTGTACATTCTGGGCGTCCGTTCCGTGGAGCCGCTGGCGAATTTTCTGGGGTACTACTTAAATTATATGTTCAACAACGTCCATGTCGTTTCCGGCTTCGGGGCGGGGGAGATGTTTGAAAAGATCGTCAGCGTGAACAGCAGCGATGTGGTCATCGCCTTTTCCTTCCCCCGGTATTCCTCCACCACGACCAAGGGCGCGAAATACTGCCGTTCTGCCGGGGCGACGGTCATCGGCATTACGGACAGCAAGCTGTCCCCCTTAGGCAGCAGCTGCGACCATGTGCTGATCGCCAAAAGCGATATGGTCAGTCTGGTGGACTCCCTTGTGGCGCCGCTGAGTATCGTCAACGCATTGATCGTCGCCATTGCCGCCCAGAAGGAGAAGGAACTCTCCAAAACCTTCGCCAATCTGGAGCGTATCTGGGAAGAATACGACGTGTATGAGAAGCGGGTGGACGGCTGATGCGCTATGACGGTATCGTGATCGGCGGCGGCGCGGCGGGCATGTTTGCGGCCATTACGGCGGCAAAACGGGGGCAGAATGTGCTGCTTCTGGAAAAAAACGACCGTTTGGGCAGAAAACTGCTGATCACCGGCAAGGGCCGCTGCAACGTGACCAATAACTGCACCGGGCAGGAGGTTTTGCAGAACGTCCCCCGGAACGGGCGGTTTCTCTACAGCGCCATGACGGCGTTCCCGCCGGAAAAGACGATGGCCTTTTTTGAGGAACGTGGCTGCCGCCTGAAAACCGAGCGGGGAAACCGGGTATTCCCGGTGACGGACAAATCCCAGTCCGTTCTGGATTGCCTGCAATCGGAGCTGCACAGGCAGAAAATCACCGTGAAAACTGCCCGTGTCAGGGATATTCTCACCCAAGACGGGCATGTTACCGGGGTGAGGACGCAAAATGAGGAAATTGCCGCAAATTGGGTGATTCTCGCGACCGGCGGCGCTTCCTACCCCGCCACAGGCTCCACCGGCGACGGCTACAGCATCGCCGCCGCTCTGGGACACACGATCATCCCCCCGGAGGGAAGTCTGGTGCCGCTGGAGACGGCGGGAAACGACTGTCAGGAAATGCAGGGGCTGAGCCTGCGGAACGTGGGGGTCAAGCTGCTGAACGCCAAGGGAAAGGTGCTGTACAAGGACTTTGGCGAGCTGCTGTTTACCCACTTTGGCATTTCCGGCCCCACGGTGCTGTCGGCGAGCTGCCACCTGAAAGGAGACGGCTGCCGTCTGGTGCTGGATTTGAAGCCCGCGCTGGAAGGTGAAAAGCTGGAAGCCCGCATCCTGCGGGATTTGGAGCAGTATCAGAACCGGAGCATGGAAAACGCTCTGGTGGACTTGCTGCCCCGGAGCATGATCCCCGTGGTGCTGTGCAGACTGGATATTTCCCCGGAAATGCAGGCCAATTCCCTGACGAAGCAGAAGCGCCGCGCACTGGTGGAGCTGCTGAAAGCCTTCCCCATTGACATCACCGGCAAGCGCCCCGTGTCCGAAGCGATCATCACCAGCGGCGGCGTGAAGGTATCGGAAATCGACCCCAAAACCATGGAATCCAAGCTTGTGACCGGGCTGTATTTCGCCGGGGAGGTCATTGACTGCGACGCTTACACCGGCGGCTTCAACCTGCAGATCGCATGGGCGACGGCCTATGCCGCAGGGATGGCGGTTGGGTAAAAACAGGGCATTGACAAACGCGGGTTCCTGTAATAGAATACGATAAGATAGTTCCGCAGAAAATACTGAGAGGAGGACTTACACATGTACGAGAAACTGGTTAACTATGCGGCCAAGCAGCTGGAGCTGGATCCCGCCGAGATCACCCCGGATGCTACCTTTGAGAGCCTGGGCATCGATTCTCTGGATATCGTTGAAATGATCATGGATCTGGAGTCCGAGCTGGGCGTGGAGCTGGATCTGGAGGATCAGCAGATCACCACCTTCAAAGAGCTGGCCGACTTCATCGAGTCGAAGCTCAACTGATTGCAATTTCACAAATTTCAAAATTTCCTTGTATTGAGCTGTCCGGCTTATAACAAGGTCGCACTAGTCGGGGAGATAGCGGTGCCCTGTACCTGCAATCCGCTACAGCAGGGATGAATTCCCACACCCGGGCAAGTTTGAATATTGTCTGACCTGCGCAAGTGGTGTTGATAGATTGGTCTTGCGCAACGAGATCCCGTGAACCATGTCAGGTGGGGAACCAAGCAGCATTAAGCGGATCTTCTCGTGTGCCGCGGGGTTGCCGTTCTTGAGCTAACTGTGTCAGGTTCGGGTATTCGCCTTGTCCAAATGTGGGTGTGCGATCTTGTTATGGGCCGGATGGCTTTTTAGGCTCGCAATGGACTTTTGCAGAAAGGAGAAGCACAATGTCGGCTTATCAGGCGTTATACCGCAAATACCGCCCCCAGACCTTTGACGACGTTTCCGGGCAGATGGCGGTGACGCAGACCCTGAAAACCCAGATCATGACCGGGAAAATGAGCCATGCGTATCTGTTCACCGGCTCCCGGGGCACGGGCAAGACCAGCTGCGCCAAGATTCTGGCGAAGGCGGTCAACTGCCTGAATCCCGACCACGGCAACCCCTGCAACGTCTGCGAAGCCTGCAAGGCCATCGATTCCGGCTCCTGCATGGACGTGCTGGAGATCGACGCCGCGTCCAACAACGGCGTAGACAACGTCCGCGATCTGCGGGACGACGCCATTTATACGCCTTCTCAGGTGAAAATGCGGGTGTATATCATCGACGAGGTGCATATGCTCTCCATTTCGGCCTTCAACGCGCTGCTGAAAATCATCGAGGAACCGCCGGAGCATCTGCTGTTCATTCTCGCGACCACGGAGCTGCACAAGGTTCCGGCGACGATTCTGTCCCGGTGCCAGCGGTTTTCCTTCCGGCGCATCAGTCAGGAGGACATCGCAGCGCGGCTGCAATACGTCGCCTATCAGGAGAATATCGACCTGGACGACAGCGCGGCGCGGGTGATCGCCCGGCTGGCGGACGGCGGAATGCGGGACGGCCTGAGTCTGCTTGACCAGTGCGCCTCCGCGACCACGGGAGAGCTGACGGCAGAGCGGGTGTACGCCTGTCTGGGCATTGCCGGGGAGCGGAAATGCGGGGAAATGATGGGCTATATTGCCGCCCACGATACGAAAAACGCTTTGGAGCTGTTCAACCGGCTCTATACCGAGGGCAAAGACCTGGGCGCCATGCTGGATGAGATGGTCTGCCTGACCCGGGATCTTCTGGTGCTGAAAACCGCCGGAAACGCCGGAATTACCATGCTTTCCGGCGTGGCGTCGGACAGAGAAGCGCTGGAATTGACGAAAGCGCTGACCAGTGCCGAGCTGGTGCGCATGATGGAGCGGCTTCAGGAGACGGTGGCCGGCTTCACCCGAAGCGCCAGCCGCCGCATGGACGCAGAGCTGTGCATTGTGGAGCTGTGCCAGCCGGAGCTGAGTCTGGATACCAAAGCCCTGAACGCCCGTCTCACCCGGCTGGAAGAGCAGGTGAAAAGCGGCGCGTTTGTCCCGGCGGCTCCCGTGAAGGCGGAGAAAGCCGCGTCGGAGAAGGACGAATATGAGGACGATCGCCCGCCCATGCCGGATGATGCCGACGCGCCCCCGGCAGAGGATACGCCGCCGGTGGCGGAAAGCGAAGCCCCGGTCGGCTTCTGGTCGGACCTGGTGGCGGCGGTTCGCAAGGAGTTAAAGCCCCCTGTTTCGGGATTCTTTGTGGTGACTCCCAACGCGCCGGTTCAGGGCGCGCTGGTGGGGGACAGGCTGGAGCTTCGGTGCAGCAACAGCTTTACGGCGCAGATGTTGGACAGACCGGAAATTCTGGAGGTCGTCTCCCGGAAGGCAACGGCGATGCTGTCCCATCCGGTGAGGGCGGTAACGGTGGATATGTCGGCAAAGCCTGCCGCGAATCCCAGAATGGAGCAGCTGATGAACTTCGGCAGGGCGCACAGCGATATTGTAACAATCAAACGATAATTTCATGTGAATTTTTCAAGATAGGAGAATCATATTATGGCAAAAGGCGGATTCCGGGGTATGCCCGGCGGGATGAATCAGGCTGCTATGATGAAGCAGGCGCAGAAGATGCAGCAGGAAATGCTCCGGATGCAGGCAGAGCAGGAGGCCAAGACCTTCACCGCGGCGTCCGGCGGCGGCATGGTCACGGCCACCGTCAACGGCAAGCATGAACTGGTCGGCATTGAGATCAAGCCGGAAGCGGTAGACCCCGACGATGTGGAAATGCTGCAGGATATGGTCATTGCCGCTGTCAACGAAGCCATGCGGGCGGCGGACGCCGAAGCGGCGAACAACATGTCCCGTCTCACCGGCGGCCTGAATCTGGGCGGCCTGTTCTAAGGAGAAGTTATGCAGTTTTTTCCCGCTGCGCTGCAAAATCTTGCCGACCAGTTTGCAAAGCTTCCGGGCATCGGCGGCAAAACGGCGCAGAGACTTGCTTTCCATGTGCTGAGCCTGCCCATGGAGGATGCGGAGGAATTTTCCAACGCCATTCTGGAGGCAAAAAAGCAGGTACACACCTGCCCCGTCTGCCAGAATCTGACCGACCGGGAAGTTTGCCCCATCTGCGATGACGATACCCGGGACAAAAGCGTCATATGCGTTGTGGCCGAGCCGAAGGACGTCATTGCCATGGAGCGCAGCCGGGAGTTCCGGGGCGTTTACCATGTGCTTCACGGCGTTATTTCGCCCCTGAACCATGTGTCGCAGGACGATATCAAGATCAAAGAGCTTCTCCGCCGGGTAGCCGGGGGAGAGGTCAGAGAGGTCATCATGGCGACAAACCCGGACACCGAGGGAGAAGCCACGGCCATGTACATATCCCGCCTGCTGAGACCCATGGAGGTCAAGGTGACCCGGCTTGCCTACGGCGTGCCGGTGGGCAGCCAACTGGAATATGCCGACGAGGTGACCCTTTCCAGAGCCTTGGAAGGCCGTCAGGAGATGTAAACGAAAAAATGGGGGGGCTGCCAGCGGCAGCCCCCCATATTCTATGCTGTTTTATGACTTTTTTGCGAACATTCCCACAGGAAGCTGGGAAAGAACCACACCGGCGAACACCAGACCGCAGCCCAGCAGCTCCCAAGGCGTCATGGTCTGGTGAAGGATCAGCCAGCCGCCCAGAGCGGCAAAGACGGATTCCAGACTCATAATTAACGACGCCGTGGTGGGTTCCAGACCCTGCTGCCCGACGATTTGCAGCGTATAGGCGACGCCCATGGACAGAACGCCGGAAAAGACCAGCGGGAACCAGCAGGCGGTAATGTCAGAAAAAACGACGGTTTCCTTCGTCAGCAGAATGAACGGCACGGAAAGCACCGTAACCACCAGCGCCTGAATGCAGTTCATGCGCAGACCGTCTAAGTTCCCCGCCAGCCGGTCGATGCAGGTGATCTGCACGGAAAAGGCCAGAGCGCAGCCCATCAGGTACAGGTCGCCCTTGTTGATCTGAGAAACGCCCATGCAGCTGAGCAGGTACAGCCCCACCACCGCCAGCGCCACGCTGAAAACGGTAGTTCTGGGCGGCTTTTTCCCGAGGAACAGCCCCAGCACCGGCACCAGCACGATGTACATGGCGGTAATGAACCCCGCCTTTCCGGCGTCGGTGTAGACGATGCCGATCTGCTGCAGGCTGGACGCGACGAACAGGGCGCACCCGCAGATCAGCCCCACCCGCCACAGCGTCGGGTTCTTCCACTTTGCCACGGATTCCCGGAAGCTGCATTTGCCGATATCCAGCACAAACGCGCAGGGGATCAGAAACAGCACGGCAAGCAGGCACCGCACGGCCTGAAAGGTAAAGGGGCCGATGTGATCCATGCCCACGCTCTGGGCGATAAAGCCAAAGCCCCAAATGGTTGTACCCAGCAGCAGACTCAGACTGCCGCGAACGCGATTTTTCTTCATATGCATCACCGAGGCTAACTTTAGCATAATTTGCCGATCTTTGCAAGCGGCGTTGATTTTTTTGGATAGTGTGGTATAATAGCAGAAAAAACCAGGAGGGTTCATTATGGAAGAAATCAAAAAAATTCCCAGCCGCGATCAGATTCCGGCGGAGGACAAGTGGGCGATTGAAGACCTGTACCCCACCGACGAAGCCTGGGAAGCGGAGCTGGCAACGCTGGCGGAGAGCCAGAAGACCTTGGCTTCCTTCGCGGGACGTCTGGGTGAGAGCGGCGAGACGCTGTATGCTTACATGGAAGTCTTTGAGCAGGTCAATGCCAAGGGAGATCTGCTGGGCAGCTACTGTATGCGCCGGGCGGACGAGGATACCCGGAACGCCACCTATCAGGCCATGGCCGGAAAGTTTATGGGCGTTGCAGTAGCACTGAACGCGGCGTGCAGCTTTGATACCCCGGAGATCATGGCGATTTCTGATGAGAAGCTGGCGCAGTTCTATGCCGACTGTCCCAAGCTGGAGCGTTACCGCCGCTATCTGACCAACCTGCGCCGCCGCAAGGCGCACACCCTCTCCGCCGCGGAGGAAAAGCTGCTGGCGTCGGCGGGTGAAATGTCTCAGGCGCCTGATACCATTTACGGCTCCCTCACTGACGCAGACATGAAGTTCCCCGACGCCGTGGACGCCAAGGGAAATAAGCATCCGCTGACCCAGGGAACCTTCGTCAGCCTGGAGGAAAGCAGCGACCGGGTGCTGCGTCAGAGCGCCTATGAAAATCTTTACGGTACGCTGGCTGCGTTCAAGACCACCACTGCCGCCCTTCTCAATGCCCAGAACAAGCAGCTGAAATTCTTCGCCGAGGCGCGGAAGTACGACACGGCCTTTGAAGCGTCTCTGGACGCGACCAACGTCCCTACCTCCGTGTACAAGAACCTCATCGAGACAGTCCACCAGAACATGGACAAAATGCACCGCTATGTCCGTCTGCGCAAGAAGCTGCTGGGCGTGGATGAGCTGCATTTCTACGATGTGTACACCCCCTTGCTGAAAGATGTGGACAAGCACATCCCCTACGAGCAGGCTAAGCAGACCGTTTACGACGCGCTGGCGCCTCTGGGCGATGATTACCGCACCATTCTGAAAAACGGCTTCGACCACCGCTGGATCGACGTGTACCAGAACGAGGGCAAGCGCAGCGGCGCGTATTCCGCCGGGACGGTGGTGCATCCCTACGTCCTGCTGAACTACACCGGAACGCTGGACAGCCAGTTCACGCTGGCCCATGAAATGGGTCACGCTCTGCACTCCTACCTGTCCAACAAGCACCAGAACCCCATCGATGCGGACTACGTGATCTTCGTGGCAGAGGTGGCCTCTACCTGCAACGAGGCGCTGCTGATGGAATATCTGCTGGGCAAGACCACGGATAAGAAGGAGCGGGCGTACCTCATCAACCATTTCCTCGACCAGTTCAAGGGAACGCTGTACCGTCAGACCATGTTCGCCGAGTTTGAGCTGAACATCGGAAAGATGGCAGCTGAGGGACAGACCCTGACGGCGGACGTCCTGTGCGCCGAGTACAAGCGCCTGAACGAGCTGTACTACGGCCCGGACATGGTGGTGGACGACGATATCGCCATGGAGTGGGCGCGCATCCCCCACTTCTACTACAACTACTACGTCTTCCAGTACGCCACCGGCTATTCCGCCGCCATTGCCCTGTCCCGCCGTATCCTGCGGGAGGGCGCACCGGCCGTGAAGGATTATCTGGGCTTCCTCTCCGGCGGCTGCTCCAAGTCCCCCATTGATCTGCTGAAGGGCGCGGGCGTGGATATGACCAGCCCGGAGCCTGTGAATCAGGCGCTGGCGCTGTTCGGCGAGCTGCTGGATGAAATGGAAGAGCTGACCCGGGAGTAAGGGCATGGCAGAGCTGTTTTTGCCCACCCTGCACACCTTCGCCATGAACAACATTTTTACCGGCTCCAAGGGGCTGTTCCGTTTCCGGGCAGAGCCGAAGGTGGTCATGGCGAACCCAAAAGAGGTGGATTTCGCCCAGAGCGCCATCCATGTGGAGTACTGGCACGGCCTTTACTGCTATGAAAAGAGCACCATGGAGGGGGAATGCACTTTCCCCATGAGCGAGGAAGGCCGGGAGGAAATGCGCCGCTGGCTGGAGGAGAAAATCTGATTCGGAAACCTCTGCGGAATCGGCAGCCGCCGGTTCCGCAGGTTTTCGGTTTCCCGGACAGACAATTTGACTTTTTCCGGAAAACCGCCCGAAAAAATGGGAAATGAGCCTTGACTTTTTCCCTTTTTGTGATAAAATATCGACGATATGGAAAGACATTGCGGAAACCAAGCGGAAACGTAGTCCTTCAGCGAGGGGGAAAAGGTGCAAGCCCCCGGATGAACTCACGCAAGCCATTTCCCGCGTCGCCCGGGATGACCGGGACGGGCGCTCCCGTTACAGAGCAGCTAAGATGCCTGTATGCAGGCGAATTAGGGTGGTACCGCGATTTACGTCGCCCCTATTGTGTAGGGGCGGCGTTTTTAGTTGGAAGTGGAGAATTCACTTTCAGCTCCGACAATTTTTATGGAGGTAGAAACCAATGAATCCCAAGCCTTACGGCGTAAATGAACTGCGCGAAATGTTCCTTTCTTTCTTTGAAAGCAAGGGTCACCTGCGCCTGCCCAGCTTTTCTCTGATCCCCCAGAATGATGCGTCTCTGCTGCTCATCAATTCCGGCATGGCGCCCATGAAGCCCTATTTCAAGGGTGAGGTGGAGCCGCCCCGTCACCGGGTCTGCACCTGCCAGAAGTGCATCCGTACCGGCGACATCGAGAATATCGGCAAGACCGCCCGCCACGGCACCTATTTTGAGATGCTGGGCAACTTCTCCTTCGGCGATTACTTCAAGCACGAGGCCATTGCATGGAGCTGGGAGTTCCTGACCAAGGTGGTCGGTCTGGACGAGAACCGGCTGTACCCCTCCATCTACGAAAACGACGACGAAGCCTTTGAGATCTGGAACAAGGAAGTGGGCGTCCCCGCCGAGCGTATCTTCCGCTTCGGCAAGGAGGACAACTTCTGGGAGCATGGCTCCGGCCCCTGCGGCCCCTGCTCTGAGATCTACTACGACCGAGGCGAAAAATACGGCTGCGGTAAGCCTGACTGCACCGTTGGCTGCGACTGTGACCGCTACATGGAGGTCTGGAACAACGTCTTCTCCCAGTTCGACAACGACGGCCACGGCAACTATACTGAGCTGGCCCAGAAGAACATCGACACCGGCATGGGTCTGGAGCGTCTGGCGGTGGTCTGTCAGGACGTGGACTCCCTGTTCGATGTGGATACCGTCATGAACATCACCCACAAGGTCACCGAGCTGACCGGCGCGACTTACGGCCAGAGCGTGAAGATGGACGTGTCTCTGCGGGTCATCACCGACCATATCCGCGCTTCCACTTTCATGATCGCCGACGGCGTGCTTCCCAGCAACGAAGGCCGCGGCTACGTCCTGCGCCGTCTGCTGCGGCGGGCTGCCCGCCACGGCAAGCTCCTGGGCGTCAACCACCCCTTCCTCTATCAGATCGTGGAGACCGTGGTGGAGGAAAACGAGGTTCACTACACCTATCTGCGGGAGCGCTGCGACTATATCACCAAGGTTGTAAAGGTGGAGGAAGAGAACTTCGCCCGCACCATCGACGGCGGCATGGCGATTTTCTCCAACATGCTGGCGGAGCACAAGGCCAAGGGCGAGACGGAATTCTCCGGCGCCGACGCCTTCAAACTGTACGATACCTACGGCTTCCCCATCGACCTGACCCTGGAAATGGTGGCCGACGAGGATATGACCCTGAACCAGGCGGCATTTGCCCAGCTGATGCAGGAGCAGAAGGTTCGCGCCCGGGAAGCCCGGAAGGCGCTGGGCGATCTGGCCTGGGCAGGCATCGACCTGGGGCTGGACAACACCCCCACCACCTTTGTTGGCTACACCCAGAATAACTGCGACGCCAAGGTTCTGGCTGTGTGCGTGGGCGACGAAGTCTCCGGCACCATTGCCGGCGGCGAAAAGGGCATCATTGTTCTGGACAAGACCCCCTTCTACGCCGAAATGGGCGGCCAGATCGCCGACCAGGGCGTGATCCTCATGGGCAACAGCCGCTTTGTGGTGTCCGACGTTCAGAAGGACAAGGGCGGCAAGTACCTGCACCACGGCAAGATGGTCACCGGCTCCATCAAGGTGGACGATATTGTGGTGGCCTCCATTGACGTGGAGCGCCGCAAGGCCATTATGCGCGCCCACTCCGCCACCCATCTGCTGCAAAAGGCATTGCAGACGGTGCTGGGCGACCATGTCCATCAGGCGGGTTCCTACGTGGAGCCTGACCGGCTGCGCTTCGACTTCACCCACTATTCCGCGCTGACGCCGGAGGAGCTGGTGAAGGTCAACGCCATCGTCCAGAATTCCATTCTGGAGGGCTACAACATCGTGACCCGGGAGATGCCCGTTGACGAGGCCAAGGCCATGGGCGCCACCGCGCTGTTCAGCGAGAAGTACGGCAGCACGGTTCGGGTGGTCAACATGGGCAACTACTCCATCGAGCTGTGCGGCGGCACCCATCTGGACAATACCGCCAAGGTCGGCCCCTTTGAAATTGAGAGCGAATGTTCCGTCGCCTCCGGTGTCCGCCGGATCGAGGCCATCACCGGCAAGGCGTGCCTTGAGAGAATGGAGCGGAACCAGACCATGCTTCTGGAAGCGGCCGCCAAGCTGAAGACCAAGCCCATCGAGCTGGGCACCCGGATTCAGGCGCAGCTGGAGGAACTCCGGGAGCTGCGGCGTACCATCGAGGCGTACAAGGCCAAGGAGACCGTGGGCGAGATCGACCGCATTCTCTTCGGCTCCCACAATGTGGACGGCCTGAAGGTCATCACTGCCAGCGTTCCCAACGCCGACACCGGCAGACTTCGCCAGATGGGCGACGTGCTGCGGGATAAGGATGCTTCCGTGGTTGCTGTGCTTGCCACGGTCAATGAGGGTAAGATCACCTTCCTGGCCGTCTGCGGCAAGGACGCCATTGCCCGGGGCATCAAGGCCGGCGACCTGGTGAAGCAGGTATGCTGCTGCTGCGGCGGCAGCGGCGGCGGCAAGCCCGATTCCGCCATGGGCGGCGGCAAGGACGTCACCAAGGTGGACAACGCCCTCGCCATCGTGGACGATTACGTGGTTTCCAAATTGAAGTAATAAGAAAGGCGCTGCCGCAAAGGCGGCGCCTTTTCCAACGATAAGGAGGCGGCAGGATGCGTAAACTGGTATGGTTTTCTCTGGGCTTCGGCGCGGCCTGCTGCCTGTGCGCGTATGTTATTACGGGAAGTACGCGTGTCATTTTGGCCGCAGCTGTCGGGTTTCTGACGCTTTTCGCGGCGATTGCGGGGAGAAAGTTCGCATTATTCCGGCGGATTGCCGCGGTTCTTCTTGGCTTTGCCATGGGAGTTGGCTGGTTCATTCTGTACGACGGCTTTTATCTGAATGCCGCCGGAACGATGGACGGGAAGACGGCAGACGCAGTCATCCGGGTGTCGGACTACAGCTACGAAACGGCATACGGCATCGGCGTGGACGGCACGGTGCAGCTGGAAGGGAAGTCGTACCGCCTTCGGGCGTATCTGGATTTGGGCGAAACGCTGGAACCCGGGGACACCGTCTCCGGCCAGTTCCGTTTCCGCGCCACTACGCCTAAGGAAAGCAGAACCTATCACGCGGGCAACGGCATTTTTCTGCTGGCGTATCAGGCGGACGAGGTTTCCGTTTCGCCCCATACAGACGCGTCTTGGCGGGATATCCCTGCGCGGCTGCGGCACCGGATTCAGGCAATTTTGCAGACCTGCATTCCGCAGGATGCCGCGCCCTTTGCCCGGGCACTCCTGCTGGGCGATACCACCGGCCTGAGCTACGGGGTGGATACCAGCCTGAAAATCAGCGGGATTCGCCATGTGGCGGCTGTTTCCGGACTGCATGTGTCGATTCTGTTCGCCTTGCTCACTGCCATAACCTTCCGGAAGCGGTTCCTGACTGCCCTTGCGGGTTTTCCAACGCTGCTGCTTTTCGCGGCCGTGGCGGGTTTTACTCCGTCGGTCAGCCGCTCGTGCATCATGTGCGGACTGATGCTGGCGGCGCTGCTGCTGAATAAGGAATACGACGGCCCTGCGGCGCTGGCCTTTGCCGCCGTGGTGATGCTGATTGGCAACCCGCTGGTTATCACGTCCGTGGGTTTTCAACTGTCCGTGGCCAGCGTGGCGGGGATTTATCTCTTCGCGCCGGGCATCCGCAAGTGGCTGGTTTCTCTGTTCCCGGACAGCAAAGGGAAGGGCGTCAGACCCATGTTGATTCGCTGGTTTACTGCTTCCGTGTCCATCACCCTCAGCGCCATGATTTTCACAACGCCGCTGAGCGCATGGTATTTTGGTACCGTCAGTCTTGTTGGCGTGGTGACCAATCTGCTCACTCTGTGGGTCATCAGCTTTATTTTCTATGGGCTTGTGGCGGTCAGTCTGGTGGGTGCCTTCTGGACGGGCGGGGCGATGATTCTTGGAAAAATCGTCGCGTGGCCGATTCGCTATGTTCTGTTGATTGCAAAGTTACTGGCGGGCTTCCCACTGGCGGCGGTGTATACCAGAAGCCCTTACATTACCATCTGGCTGGTGGCCGTGTATGTATTGCTGCCGGTGTTCCTCCTGAGCCGGAATCGCCGCCCGGGCGTTCTGCTCTGCTGCGGCACGCTGGGGCTGTGTCTGGCGCTTCTGGCATCGTGGGCGGAGCCGATGCTGGACAGCACCCGGGTAACGGTGCTGGATGTGGGGCAGGGACAGTGTATTCTGCTGCAAAGCGAAGGCCGGACGTACATGGTGGACTGCGGCGGGGACAGCGACACCGAAACTGCGGACATTGCCGCCGAAACGCTCCTGAGTCAGGGGATCTCCCGGCTGGACGGCCTGATCCTGACCCATGGCGACCGGGATCACACCGGCGCGGCGGAAAATCTCTTAAGCCGGGTGAAAGCGGACATCCTCATCCTCCCACCGGAGGAAGGTATGCCGACATCTGATAACGCAGAGGTGGTATACGCCGAACAGGATTTGCTTTTGACCTACGGCAAGACAAATCTGCACATTTTCACCACCGATTCCAATAGGAGCGAAAACGAAAACAGCCTGTGCGTCTTGTTTGATACGGAAAACTGTGATATACTCATAACGGGAGACCGGAGCGCCTACGGCGAGCGGATGCTGCTCCACGCCGGGAAAATCCCGGAGGTGGACGTGCTGATTGCCGGACATCACGGCTCCAAAAACTCTACCTGCGAGGATCTGCTTGCCGCTGCCCAACCGCAGACGGTCTGCATCAGCGCAGGAAGGGACAATCTCTACGGACACCCGGCGGCGGAGACCTTGCAGCGGCTGGAAAATTTCGGCTGCACGGTGTACCGGACAGACCGGGACGGAACAATTACCATCAGAAGGTGAAGCCATGGCAAAAAAAACAGCCCCCGGGGGCAATTTACAGGAACTGAAAACCCAGCTGAAAAGCAAGGACTTGGGGCGGCTGTACATTTTCCATGGGGAAGAAGTCTTTCTGCTGCACCACTACTTGGAGCAGATGAAAAAGCAGCTGCTGGACGCGCTGACGGAATCCTTCAACTTCCACCGGATGAACAGCGAGACCTTCGATTTGCAGACCTTCGCCGACGCCGTGGAAAACCTGCCCATGATGGCGGAGCATACCATGGTTCAGGTGGACGAGGTGGATCTGTTCAAGCTGGGCGAGTCCGACCGGAACAAGATGGCGGAAATTCTGGCGGATATCCCGGACTACTGCACGGTGGTGTTCACCTATGAGACGACCCCCTGGAAGCCGGACAAGCGCCTGAAAAAACTCTGGGAGGCAATCGACGGCGCCGGGCTGATCGTGGAGTTTGCCAAGCAGGATCAGAAAGACTTGGCGGCTTGGGTCACAAGGCATTTTATGGCGCGGGACAAACGGATTTCCACAGATTTATGTTTGTATCTCATCGACATCACCGGCGGCACCATGACGGCACTCAGCGGCGAAATTGACAAAATATGCGCCTATTCCGGCGCAAATGAGATTCGGAAGACCGACATCGACGCCGTCACCGAACCGGTGCTGGATGCCGTGGTGTTCCAGATGACGGATATGCTCAGCGCCGGGCGCTTCGATCAGGCGCTGGTGAAGCTGCAGCAGCTGCTGAAAATGCAGCAGGAGCCGCTGGCGATTCTGGGCGCGGTGGGCAATCATTTCCGCCGGGTCAGCGCCGCGCGGACGCTGCTGGACAACGGGAAAAACGCTTCCGACCTGCAAAGGCTCTGCGGCATCCCGGACTATCCCGCGAGAAAGACCATGGAGGCGGCCAGACGGTTTACGCCGGAATTCTGCCGCCGGGCGGCGGAGCTGGTGCTGGAAACGGATTATAAGATAAAGACATCCTACGACGACCCGGAGCGCCTGCTGGAGCTGCTTCTGCTGCAGCTGGCGCAGGAGGGACGCAATGGTTAAAATCAGGGAAGCCATTGTGGTAGAGGGACGTTACGACAAAAACACCCTCAGTCAAGTGGTGGATGCCCCCATTCTGGAAACGGCGGGGTTCGGCATTTTCAAGGACAGGCAGCAGATGGCGCTGCTTCGTCGGGTGGCGGAAAAGCGGGGCTTGATCGTCTTCACGGACTCCGACGGGGCGGGCTTCGTCATCCGCAACCACATCAAAAGTGCCATTCCCGGAAAATACCTGAAGCACGCCTACATCCCGGACATTCCCGGAAAGGAACGGCGGAAATCCGCCCCCGGCCGGGAGGGTAAGCTGGGGGTGGAGGGCATGACCCCGGAGGTCATTCTCGCCGCTCTGCGAAACGCGGGAGCCACCATAGAGGGGGAGGAAACGACTTCCTCCGGGGGCATCACGAAGCAGGACCTCATGGCGCTGGGGCTTTCCGGCGGAAGCAACGCCGGAGAGAAGCGGAAAGCGCTTCTGAAAAAGCTGAACCTGCCGGAACACATGAGCGCCAACGCCATGTTACAGGCGCTGAATTTGTTATACACGCGGGAAGAGCTGGAGCAAATGCTGAATGAATCCGGAATCGAATGCGATTAAATGGAGAGAATATGGTTGATATACAAGTCAGGAATCTGACAAAATTCTTTGTAATCGGAGAAAATCTGCTGGACAACCTGAGCTTTGAAATTCAGGAAGGGGAGCGGGTGGCAATCCTTGGCCGAAACGGCTGCGGGAAAACCACACTTTTCAACATCCTTACCGGCCAGATGGACTATGACAGCGGCGAGGTCTACGTCAATCCTAACAAGCGTCTGGGGCTGATTTCCCAGATCCCCAAGTTCCCGGCGGGCTACACCGTGGAGGACGTGCTGCGCACCGCCTATTCCGGCCTCATGAAGGTGAAAGCCAGAATGGAGCGGCTGGAAGCGGACATGGCGGGGGGCGCAACGGCGGAGCAGCTGCGGGAGTACGACAGCCTGTCCAACCGCTTCCAATCCGGGGGCGGCTACGAGATGGATGTGGACGTGGACAAGGTCTGCAACGGTCTGGGCATCCCGGCGGAGCAGCGCGCTCAGGAATTCGACAGCCTTTCCGGCGGCGAAAAGACCAGAGCGAATCTCGCCCGCCTTCTGCTGGAAAAGACGGACATCCTGCTTCTGGACGAGCCGACCAATCATCTGGATTTGAGAAGCGTGGAGTGGCTGGAAGGGTATATTCAGAATTTCCGGGGAACGGTGCTTGCCATTTCCCACGACCGTTATTTCATCGATCAGATCGCCCAGCGGGTGATCGAGATCGCGGACGGCCACGCGGAATTCTACTCCGGCAACTACTCGTTCTACATGGACGAAAAGCAGGCGCGGTTTGACCTGCAAATGAAGCAGTACGAGCAGGAACAGGCGAAGCTGAAGCAGCTGGGCTACACGGTGGAGCGGATGAAGGGCTGGGGCATCAACAACCGCACCCTCTACCGCCGGGCCATGTCCATTCAGCACCGGATGGATCGTATTCGCAAAACGGAACGACCCAAAGCGGAAAGAACGATGAAGGCCAGCTTCGGGGAGCGGGATTTCTCCGGAGACGTGGTGTTCAAGATGAAGAACGTGTCGAAATCCTTCGGCGACCGGACGCTGTTCTCCGACGTGAATCTGCTGGTGGAGGGCGGCGAGCGCATCGCCCTTCTGGGGGATAACGGTACCGGAAAGTCCACCTTCATCAAGTGCCTGCTGGGCGAGGAGGACTGTCAGGGGAAAATCCAGTTCGGCCCCACGGTGAAATGGGGATATCTGCCTCAGATCATCCATTTTGACCACCCGGAGCGGAGCCTTTACGACACCATGCTCTACGAAAAGAACTGCACGCCCCAGATGGCGAGAGACCGTCTCGGCGCATTCCTGTTCCAGGGGGAGGACGTGTTCAAGACCGTGGGCAATCTGTCCGGCGGCGAGCAGTCCCGTCTGCGGCTGTGTATGCTGATGGACGAGAAGATCAACCTCCTGATTCTGGACGAGCCGACGAACCATCTGGACATTGCGTCCCGGGAGTGGGTGGAGGCTGCCATCGAGGAATTCGAGGGCGTGCTGCTGTTCGTCTCCCACGACCGGTATTTTATCGAAAAGTTTGCCGAACGCATCTGGCTGCTGGAGGACGGGAAAATCCGGGATTTCCCCTGCGGCTATCAGAAATACCGCTCCATTCTGGAGCATGAGGCCGCCGCAAAACCGGCCGTTTCCGCTGCGCCGAAGCCGAAAAAGGAGCGGGCAAAGGGCGGAACCAAAGACGCGGAGAAGCTGGTGCGGCGGCTGGAACGGGAGATCGAAAAGCAGGAGCAGGTCGTCGCCGACTTTGACCGGAAGATCGAAGCGGCCTCCGCCGACTATCAGGAGCTGACCCGTCTGCTTGGCGAAAAGGAAGAAGCCGAAGCGGCGCTCATGGACCTGATGGATCAGTGGGAACAGGTGCAGACGTGAAGAATGAAGCTTTGACGGTTGACACAGTTCGACACCCGGCCTATAATAGAAACGATTAAGAAAAAAGGAGCAACAGAATTATGAGTTCTTGTAACGGAAATTGTTCCGAATGCGGCTCTGATTGCGCCGATCGCAAGCCCGAGAGCCTGCTGGCGGAGCTGAACCCCAACGCCAGCGTGAAGAAGGTCATTGCCGTGGTCTCCGGCAAGGGCGGCGTGGGCAAATCCACGGTCACGTCCATGCTGGCTGTCGCCATGGCACGGAAGGGAAAGCGGGTCGGCGTTCTGGATGCCGACATCACCGGCCCCTCCGCACCCACTGCCTTCGGCGTCACGGAGTGTCAGGGCGCAGACGAACACGGCCTGTATCCGGCGCTGACCCGCACGGGCATTCAGGTAATGTCCATCAATCTGCTGCTGGACAACCCCGCCGACCCGGTGGTGTGGCGCGGTCCGGTCATCGCGGGCGCGGTGAAACAGTTCTGGACGGACGTTATCTGGGAGGACGTTGACTATTTGTTCGTGGACATGCCCCCCGGAACCGGCGACGTGCCACTGACGGTGTTCCAGAGCCTGCCGGTGGATGGCGTCATCATCGTCACTTCCCCTCAGGATCTGGTGTCCATGATTGTGGCGAAAGCCGTGAAAATGGCGAACATGATGCACATTCCCGTGCTGGGCTTCGTGGAGAACTATTCCTACCTCCGCTGCCCGGACTGCGGCAAGAAGATCAGCGTCTTCGGCAAGAGCCACCTGGATGAAATTGCCGCCCAGTTTGATCTGCCGATTCTGGCACGCCTGCCCATCGACCCCGCCGTGGCGGAAGCTTACGACAACGGCCAGATGGAGACGGTGAACACGGAAGCACTGTCCGCGGCTGTGGAAGCTATTGAGAAGTAAAAAGAACCGCCTAGTAAATGGGCGGGGGCATAAGACAGTTAACAGGCACAGCAGGATAATCTGCTGTGCCTGTCCTTGTATCATGGAATGCGAGCACCCCTTGCCTTTCCCTATGGGAGAGGTGGCCGAGCGCAGCGAGGACGGAGGGGGTAAGTAAGAGTGTAACGCCCTCTCAGTCACCTGCGGTGACAGCTCTCCCAGAGGGAGAGCCAAGAGCTTGTACTCCATCGAACTGCCAGGGGGCTTTTTTACAGCAGTCCCAGATTTTGCTTCCATTTCAAAATGCGGGTGACGGAAGCGTTCAGCGCGTCAAAATCGATGCGGCCGTCCAGTACGGCGCTCAGCACGGCGTTGTACTGTTCCGCATAATCCGTGGAGCAAAGCAGATCGTTTCCCGCCTGAACGGCCAGCACGGCGGCCTCGCCGGTGCCGTAGCGGTCGGTGATGGCCTCCATCACCAGATCGTCAGTCATGACCACGCCGTCAAAGCCCATGGTGTCCCGGAGATATTGATGGACCGCGGGGGAGAGGGAGGCGGGATAGTTCCTGTCCAGTGCCTGAACGATGTTGTGGCTGACCAGCACCGCACCACAGCCTGCCTCGATTCCGGCGGCGAAGGGGAGCAGATCGCTGCTTTCCAGCTCCTGAAGGGAGCGGCTGTCAACTGCCAGCCCGGTGTGGGTGTCGGCGTTGTCGCCGTAGCCGGGGAAGTGCTTCAGGACGCTGCCGATCTGGTAGGCGCTCATCAGCCTGACGGTTCCGGCGACAAACTCCCCGGTGGTTTCAGCGTCCTGCCCCAGCGAGCGCTGGTACATAAAGGCGCTTGGGTCTTCGGAAATATCACACACAGGCCCCAGATTGACATTGATCCCGAGAGATTGCAGCAGTTGACAGATATCTTCCTCATTGGAAAGCGCCTGAGTCAGCCCGCCGTCAGCAAAGGCTTCCCGTGGAGAGGGAAAGCGCTGGGGGCGGAAGGCGGGGTAGCGGCTGATTCTGGTGACGGTTCCGCCCTCCTCGTCCACGGCCAGCAGCAGGGGGATGCTGGCGGCGGCCTGATAGCCGGACAGTGTCTGCCGGAGGGAACTCGGCGTCTGACCTTCAAAATCCTCCCCAAACAGAACAAAGCCGCCCAGATGGTATGCCTGAATGTCGGTCAGCGCGGATTCAGCGTTACAGCGCGCCAGAAACAGCTGGCCGACCCGCTCCTCGATCGTCATGGAATCCAGAAGTTCCTGAATCGGGTCGGGGGGCGTCGTAGTAGCGGGGACAGTCGTTTCCGTGGGGACAGTTTGCGGCGCTTCGGTCACAGTCGCCGGGAGCGTCGGCTCCCGCGTCTCCGACGGGGAAACGGCGCAGCCGGTGAGAAAAAGGAAAATAAGTAAAATGGATAATCGTTTCATAGTTGTACCTCGAAATGCCGGGAATGAGAAGGCGGCAAAAGTCCGCCTGGCAGACATTCTAGCACAACTGTCGAAAAAAGTCAAAAGCCCTCCGCTTTCCAGCGGAGGGTAAAGTTTTGCTTATTACAAAGCCCAGCCAATTAAGAACCACAACAGCAGCAAAACGACGGCGAGTGGAATATACGCAGAAAGGGCGGCGGCGCTGACGCAGATCACCGTACAACCGAAGTATCCCAGCAGGAACACCACGCCGCAGATAATGCCGGAGGTGAACACGGCCTTGCTCAGCTGCTTGCCGATGATGTTGGAGAAAAAGAAGGTATACAGCGCGCCGAAAATGGGGTTGACTACCGTCAGAACCACGCTGAGAACAAGATTCAGCAGACCCATCAGCAGCGTGACCGCCAGAATGACCAGCAGAATGGTCGGCGCATAAGTGACCAGCACGTTGGGAAGATAGGTCTTGAACGCCCAGTCCACCAGAATGTGAAGCACCATGGCGAACAACACGGTCAGAATCCGCAGGAAAAACCATCCCAGAGCGGAGTTTCCCCGGGGAATCAGCGTGTCCAAGAGATTCACCAGAAATGCCAGAATCACCAGCGACAGAATTTCGCTGCACACAATGGTCAGCGGCGACCGCTGAAAGGGGATGATCAGCAGATGCTCTCCCGCAAACCGGACAAAGGGCAGGGGGGACAGCAGCGCATCCAACGACCACGGTTTGAAGGTGTAGACCACAATGGCTACCGCATAGATGAACAGAATGCCCATGGCCGCAGACAGAGAGTGGTTCAGGCTGGAGCGCTTGCCCAGAAAAACCCGCCCCATAAATCCCAGAATCAGGGACGCAGCGGCAAAAAACAGCATGAACTGCACCGTACTGCCCAAGCTGATCTCCGTCGGTATGTAAGATGCCGCGCCGGAAATCGCCTTTTCCAGATCGTCCGGCAGATAGGCGGAGGCGGCAGCAAGTACGTTCTCCACGTCGCCGGGAACATAGTCTGCGACGGCGGAGAGGGTAGAGCGTAAATCCATAGGAATGTCCTTTCCCTAAGGTCTATCTAAAGGAAAGCGGCCGCCAAAGTCTGGCGGCCGCGCACCGTTTGAAGATGAGATAAATTACTTGATCTCGGCCTCGGCGCCGGCTTCCTTCAGCTCGGCGACCAGCTTCTCGGCGTCTTCCTTGGAGATAGCTTCCTTCAGGGTCTTGGGGCAGTTGTCAACCAGATCCTTGGCGTCCTTCAGGCCCAGACCGGTAGCGGCACGGACAACCTTGATAACGCCCAGCTTGGAAGCGCCGGCGGACTTCAGGATGACGTCGAACTCGGTCTTCTCCTCGACCTCAGCAGCAGCGGAAGCAGCGGGAGCGGCAACAGCGGCGGCAGCGGCGGAAACGCCGAAAACCTCTTCCAGAGTGTGAACCAGTTCGGACAGCTCCAGAACGGTCAGTTCCTTAACCTGCTCAACCAGAGCAGTGACTTTTTCACTAGCCATGATAAATTTCCTCCTAAAATGATGTGTAGTTAGATGTTTGTGGGGTTACGCGATCAGGCTTCTGCTTCTGCAGGAGCGGAGCCGTCCTTCTGCATCCGGATCTGATCCAGAACGAAGGCCAGGCTGGAGATAGGCGCCAGGAAGGTACCCAGGACAGAAGCGACCAGAGCGTTCTTGCTGGGCAGCTCGCCGAAGCCGTTCAGCTGGTCAGCGGAAAGCACGGAGCCTTCCACAACGCCGCCCTTGATGGCCAGGGTCTTCAGCTTGTTCTTCTTGGCAAACTCGCAGACGATACGAGCAGGGGCGATGGGGTCGCCGGTGGTGGAAGCCATAGCGGTGGTGCCATTGAGAACCTCAGAGAAATCATAGCCGGCATTTTTAGCGGCGAAATTGGTCAGGGTGTTCTTAACGACGGCGTAATCCACGCCTGCTTCACGGAACTGCTTACGCAGCTCGGTATCCTGAGCGACCGTGATACCCTTGTAATCAACGAAGACGACGGAAGAGGCTTCCTTCACCTTGCTGGTCAGAGCATCGACAACGGCCTTCTTGCTCTCAAGAACCTTTGCGTTGGGCATAATTTTCACCTCCGAAAATAAAAAAGTCCTTCTGCCACAAGACAGAAAGACACGCAGAAATTTTGTATTCAGCGCACCTCGGCAGGACTTACGGATGACTCCACCTGCTGTCTCTGGCAACTGCTATATTTTAGCATGGGGGAGGGCAAATGTCAAGGGAAATTTGATGTATTTTTGAGAAAAAGCGGGAGGACACGCGCCCTTCCGCTTAGGGGTTCACGTTATGGAATGATTCATTCCACGTCTGCCTATGGTGTTTCATTCAGATTTGCTGGGGTAGGCAGGAACCAAATCCTCATGAGTAAACAGATCAATGCTCCGCGAGGACATCATTTCTCCCTGCCAAATATAGCTGATAAGCAGCGTCATGGATTCGTATTTCTCATAGACGTCTTTGGGTATGGTATAATACCCTGGGGTCAGGGTTTCATGAAGCAACAGATCTTCTAGCTCACCATCGGCTGTTATTCCGAGGATTCCAGCGGAAAAACCGTCCTGCACCAGATTCAAGGGAACATAGATAACGATGGTCGTCGGAACACCCCTTGGTTCCTCAGGTCCCTCAGGTCCCCCTGTCGTGTAAAATTCGTCCAAAATCGGGGCGCCGCCCAGATACCACAGCTCTTTCGGAGGGGCACCGTTCTGACTGCGTACCGCGTCCGTTGCGTCCGTTGTGTCCGGCGCGGCGGCCTGAACCTCGTTGCGGCCGATGGCAAAACCAATGCCCAGCAGCAAGACCGCGGCCAGAATCAGGCCGATTATGGATAGGATTCTTCGTGATTTCATTGGAATTCCTCCTTATTGCCTGTTTCAGGAAACGGTAAAACGCACTGTGTAAATCTGCGTGTCGTAGAAGTTCCGCATCAGAGGGTGCTTTTGGGATTCATCGTAAATATCCTTAATCCAGAGAACCAGCTCGTATTCTCCGCTGGAAACCTGCCCATAAGGTTCTGACCAGTCGAAGGTGAACTCGGTGACATCATCTGCCTTGAGAATAACATGGTCTGTGAGAGGGCTGAATTCAAAACCGTCATTTAATAGCAGGTATTTCCCGTCGTGGGACAGCGAATAATCCACAATTTCCAACTGCCCGATCTGCTGGCCGCCGGAGTGGGTACACCGAATGGTCATGCCGGTGGGGGAGACTTCCGTGATCTCAAAATTCAGCCCCCAATCCTCCCGGTCATATATATCCCCGGTTTCCTCATCGACAAAAAGGTGGCAGGGAAGCAAAATCACGTTCTTTTCGTAGATGACCATTTCGCTGATCAGGCGCTGCTCACCGTTTGGAGACTCATAAATGTCATAAAGGAGCCGGAGGTTGTAGTCGGGGTAGGCGAATGTAAAATTGGTCAGGCCGTTCAGGGATTCACAGGTTTCCTCGCAGAATCCCTCCCGTGCGTCCAGCCGGGCGTCGCAGAAAATTTCTTCCTCGGTGATGAAGCCGTCCCGCAGCGCTTCGTTCAGTGGCATACTCTGACCGCCAATATCAATGGTCACGCTGGTTATGTTAAAATTGTAAATCAGCTTCTCGCTGAAATTGCCGCCCAGCTCGTCGCTGGTATATTCAACGTAATCAGCATCGTCGTCGAAGCTGACAGAAAGACGCAGATGCCCCATGGAAGCGGGTTCCGTAGGTGTCTGGGTCGTGCTTACGGTGGCCGGGGCAAGGGATTTCTCATTTGCGCAGCCGGCACACAGCAGTAAAACCGCGGCCAGAATCAGGCTGATTATGGATAGGATTTTTCGTGATTTCATAGGAATACCTCACGCATTTTTATTTGCAGTTGAACAGGCAACGATCTCGTCCACAGTCGGCTGATCGACCACATCCAGATCAAACCACATATGATAAACAACCGCGTCTTTCTCAAAGAAAATATGACGGAAATGGGCCTTTTCACCGGTATCATCCGCGATTTTCGTCAGATTGATGGTGACGGATGGGTTTTCTTTCCCGCCGTAAAGGGCGATGAACTCAACGTTGTTTGTCTTATGGAACTCATTTTGCAGATATGTCATGATCTCGGTCGTGGAGTTTTCGTTGCTTAACAGCTTGGGCTTCAGGCTCGTTACCGTGATTCCGCCGATGATTGCGCCGCCCTCATCGGAGACAATATTGCAGCTTTCATCGGTCACATCGGAAAGGGAATATCCCTCCGGCGTGTTGAAGGAAAAGTCGGCCTGTTTGACTTCGGCAGCTCTTCCCGAACAGCCTGCCAGCAGGACAAGCAGCAGGGCAAGGAGAATACAGGCAAATTTGTTCAAGCGCATTTTACCACATCCTTTCAATATAACGCGCTGGCCAAATGGTTTGACTTGCGGGCATTTAACCGATTGAGGTCATGCTTTTTTGAAAATGGTAACAACATGATAACACATAATAAAAAATTTGTCAACAATATTTTTACTACAAAGGTATTGCGAAAACAAAAATACTGTATTATAATATACCGTAAAGGGAGAGGGATGGCATGGCAGCAGATAACGGACAGATGAGCTTCCGCCGGGGCGTGATGTCTCTGGTGATTTTGGGATTGCTGAAAAAAGAAGATATGTATGGCTATCAGCTTGTGCAGGAAACGGAACGGAGAAGCGGCGGGCGAATTGTTACACAGGAAGGCTCACTGTATCCTGTGCTTTATAAGCTGGTAGATCAGGGACTTATTTCCGACCGGAAGGTTCTGGTGGGCAGGCGCATGACCCGGGTGTATTATCATCTGGAACCCGCCGGGGAGCAGCGGCTGAAAGAATTGATTCGAGAATACGAAGAAGTCACAAATGGTGTACTACAGATTATAGAAGGATGTGATATGGATGGTTTGGAATGTCCATCTTATGCGGTATCTATGGGAAGTGCGCGAGGAACTGCCGGGCAACAGGAGACAGAAGAAACAAATCCTGTCCAGAGTAGAGTCCTCCGTCCGGGATTTTGTTATTGAAAATTCGGGTGCAGACTATAACGCTATCGTTTCCCGCTTCGGAACTCCAACGCAGATCGCAGAAAGCAATATTGCAGAAATGGATACAGCAGAGTTCTGGGAAACTTACAGATTCACCGCAGAATCGTTGTGATTATACTTGCGGCGGCAACTTTGCTGGTTATGGTTCGATTTGGCTTCCGACTGGCTGCATATTTGGAGTACTACAAAAAAGTGAACGGGTATGCGGTGGTTGAAGTGATAGAAATTGATCCAACGGAAAAGAACGAAGGAGGAAAATAAAATGAAACGATTTATCTCGCTGCTGATGTTGGTAATTGTGATTGTGGGGATTGTCCCTGTAGCGGTTGGCGCGGAAGAAAACAATGTTCATGTAATTTACTTTGAGGATGGAAGCTATATGACGGTGGAGGTGCTTCCTTGGAAGATGCAAGCATCTGGAAGCACCTCTGGCGGTAAAAGGTATACATACTACGATCTCGATGGCGTTTCACAGTGGAGAGCGGATTTAACGGGGACGTTTAGCTACAACGGTTCTAGCGCTACCTGTACATCTTCCAGTGTTGATGTGACCATAATTAACTCTGGATGGTATGTAATTAGTAAAAAAGCAAGCAAGAGCGGAAATACAGCGTCGGCGTCTGTAACAATGGGATGTTCTTATGATGGAATTATGACAACAATACCTGCTAACCTTAGCCTGAAATGCGACAAAAACGGCAACCTCAGCTGAATAAACATAAAACCCCCGGATGCGAAAGCATCCGGGGGTTTACCATATCAGCTTACAGATACTTGGAAGTGGAAACCTTCACGCCGGGGCCCATGGTGGAAACCACGGTGCAGGAGCGGATATACTGACCCTTCGCGGCGGCGGGCTTCGCCTTCACGACGGCCTTCAGCAGCGTGTCCATGTTCTCGGACAGCTTCTCGGTGCCGAAGGACACCTTGCCGATGGGGCAGTGGATGATGTTGGTCTTGTCCAGACGGTACTCGACCTTACCGGCTTTGATCTCCTTGACGGCAGCGGCCACGTTGGGGGTCACGGTGCCGGCCTTGGGGGAGGGCATCAAGCCCTTGGGGCCCAGAACCTTACCGAGACGGCCGACAATGCCCATCATGTCGGGGGAAGCGACAACCACGTCGAACTCAAACCAGTTCTCCTTGGTGATCTTCTCCACCAGATCCATGCCGCCGACATAGTCGGCGCCGGCTTCCTTGGCTTCCTCAGCCTTGGCGTCCTTGGCGAAGACCAGAACACGGCGGGTCTTACCGGTGCCGTTGGGCAGAACCACGGCGCCGCGGACCTGCTGGTCAGCGTGACGGGAGTCAACGCCCAGCTTGATGTGCAGCTCAACGGTCTCGTCGAACTTGGCGGAAGCACCCTTCACGACCAGATCCAGGGCTTCGGTGGGATCATACTGAACAGAGCGGTCGATCAGTTTGGCGCTCTGCTGATACTTTTTACCTCTAAACAATGTAATTATCCTCCTTAAAGTGGTGATGCGGAAAAATCCTCCCACATTTCCGGGTCAGACTGCCCGGACAAGCAAATATCAATCGACGACGGTAACGCCCATGGAGCGGCAGGTACCGGCAACCTGGCTTTCGGCAGCCTCAAGCGTGGGGCAGTTCAGGTCAGGCATCTTGGTCTTGGCGATCTCGGCGATCTGCGCCTTGGTAATCGTGCCAACCTTGGTCTTGTTGGGAACGCCGGAACCCTTCTCCAGACCGATGGCCTTCATGATCAGCATGGGGGTCGGAGGAGTTTTGGTGATAAAGGTAAAGCTGCGGTCAGCGTAAACGGTGATGACGACGGGAATCTTGTAGCCCTCCATATCCTTGGTGCGGGCGTTGAATTCCTTGATGAAGGCGGCGATGTTGACGCCGTGCTGACCCAGAGCGGGGCCGACAGGGGGGGATGCGGTCGCCTTAGCGGCGTTGATCTGCAGTTTGATAATGCCAGTGACTTTCTGTGCCATAATAAGCACCTCCTGAATAAAATGTGGTAGTATGCGCTTGGGCGCATTTTTTGCGGGGCGCGTTCGCCCCTCCCACGTTCCGATCGAGAAATCGATCCGATGCGTTTACTGGGAAACGACCTCCACCTGGTCAAGCTCAAACTCGACGGAGGTCTCGCGGCCGAACATGGACACGACCACGTTCACCGCGTTGTTGTCAACGTCCACACTCTCGACCGTGCCGGTGAAGGAGGACAGGGGGCCGTCCAGAATCCGGACGGTATCGCCGACTGCGTAGTTCACGATAATCTCCTTCTTTTCCACGCCCATGGCGTAGACCTCTTCTTCGGTCAGAGGGGTGGGGTCGTTGCTGGAAGTGCCCACGAAGCCTGTTACTCCGCGGACGTTCCGGATGACATGCCAGGTGTCGTCACTGTAAACCATCTTCACCAGCACGTAGCCGGGGAAGACTTTGCGGTCATAGGTCTTGCTGGCGCCGGACTCGGTGATCTCGGTGACGGTCTCCAGAGGAATGGAGACGGCGAGGATCTGATCCTGCAGCGAGCGGGACTCCACGGTCTTCTCGATGGTGGCCTTTACAGTGTTTTCATAACCGGAATAGGTATGCACAACATACCATTTTGCAGTCTCTGCCATAACTTCGTACCTTAGTGGAACAGTCCAATCAGGGCGTCAATGCCGACCTGGGCAACGAAGTCGAACAGCCAGATGAACACGCCGACTGCCACGACGCAGCAGGCGACGATGGCGGTGTTCTTCAGCACCTGCTGGGGGGTGGGCCAAACGACCTTCTTCAGCTCGCTGCGCAGCTCGCGGAAGTACTTCCTGACCTTGCCCCAGGTTCTTTTGAACCAGTTTTCCTTTTTGACTTCAGCCATGATTCGGGCCTCCTTACTTGGTCTCGTTGTGAACGGTGTGCTTCTTGCAGAATCTGCAATACTTCTTCATCTCGAGACGGTCAGGGTCGTTCTTCTTGTTCTTCATGGTGTTGTAGTTTCTCTGCTTGCACTCAGAGCATCTCAAAGTGACTTTTACGCGCATAACGGCACCTCCTTAAATACTGCCTCCCTGTATCACCCCGCCCAGAGAAAATTTAGGAAACGGTCAACTACAAATTACCGCCCGGGGCTGAAAAAGGCGCACAAAAAAAGCCCTTTTTCACAGGTAAGGACATTCTATCATGGGGGGAGGGCAAAGTCAACTATTTTTTCTTCCATTTTTGGGGAAATTGTAGTATGATAGAGGCAAAACAGTCAGGAGGAAATGAAAAATGAAAATTATGGGAATTGACTACGGCGACGCCCGCACCGGCGTTGCGATTTCCGATCTGCTATGTACGCTGGTCGGTTCCGCCACGGTGGTGCCCAGCCGCAATACGGAGAAGGCCATCGCCGACATCGTCCGTCTGGCACAGGAAAATCAGGTTGGGGAGATCGTGGTCGGTCTGCCCAAGAACATGGACGGCACCGAGGGCGTCCGGGCGGAGCTGTGTCGGGAATTTGCGGACAAGCTCGCTCAGGCCACCGGGCTGCCCGTGAGTATGTGGGACGAGCGACGAACCACGGTGGAAGCCCACAATATTCTGTCCCAGCACAATTACCACGGAAAAAAGCGGAAGGACACGGTGGACGCCGTGGCGGCGTCGTTGATTCTGGAAGGGTATCTGGCGTATAAGAAGCGGAACGGATAATCTAGTTTTTTGGCCGGTAGCACAGCTCCCGGATTCCTGTCGCAAGGAGCAGAACGCCGAACAGTTTTTTGAGGATGTCCAAGTCCATCCGGGTGCTGATGAGGGAAAAGACCGCCGCGGCGGCGCAGCCGGCGAGAATGGCGGGCAGGACTTTTCTGAGCGTTACCGCCCCCTGCTTCCAGCGGAGATAACAGGCAATCATGGCGGAGGGCAGGAAAAACAGCAGATTGATACCCCGTGCGGCGGTCTGGGGCATTTCCAGCATCAGCGTCAGCCACAGGATCAGCAGACTTCCGCCGCCGACCCCCAATCCGGTGAGAAATCCCAGCACGGTGCCGACGATCAGCGCGACAGGCAGGCTTTCTAGCAACATAAATACCGGTATCCTCCCCACAAAATCAGAATGCCCAGCCCTCGGTGGAGCCATTTGACCGGGATTTTCCGCCCCCACATGCCCGCCGCCCAGCCCCCGGCGGCACTGCCGAACAGGTATGGAAGGGCGTCCTGCCATGGAACCGTCCCCACGGCGGCGGAGACCGCCAGCGTCACCAGACAGATGGGCAGAATGATGGTGATGGAGGAGGGGAACACCTCGGTTTCCTCCAGCGGCGTCAGAAGGGTCAGCAGGGGAACCAGTACCATGCCCCCGCCCGCACCGAACAGTCCGGCCACGGCGCCCGCCGCCAGACCGGAAAGCGCCATGCCCAGCCAGCTTTTCTTTTTCATAGCGAACACCACCCTATGGAAGTTTTTCCATGGCGCACGGTTTTATGCAGCTTTCGGCAAGGGCATGACGGAGCGGCGAAAAAATGCCAATTTATAGTAGAAAAATTCATATCTTTCTGTTAGAATGATTTCAAGAGGTGAGATGAATGGCAACTGTTTTTGATTATCTGAAATGGCGCGGCGACCTGTCCTTCGCGCAGGACCCCCTGAACCCGGTGGACGGGCTGATCTTCTGTGCCCTCTCGTATATCCCCTTCGTCGGTCAGGCGGCGGAGACGCCAAATGAGCCAATCGCGCTGCGGGATGCCGCGGCGGATTTCCTGTCGCTGGACGACTATGAAAGCCGCGTCCGGGCAAAAAACGACGCGATGATGCTCCGCGCTGCCGCCGAGACGGCGCGGTTCGGCGGGTGCAAAATGGTGCTGTACCGGGATCAGTTCGCCCCGGAGGAGGAGACACAGTTTGCGGCCATGACGTTTCTGCTTCCCGACGGTACGGCCTTCGTGGCCTTCCGGGGAACGGACCGGTCGCTGGTGGGCTGGAAGGAAGATTTCAACATGGCCTTTCAGGAGGCCGTCCCCGCCCAGCTGCTGGCGCAGGACTATGTCCGGGAGGTGGCGGCGGAGTACGTGATGCCGCTGCGTCTGGGCGGCCACTCCAAGGGCGGGAATCTGGCGGTTTTTGCCGCCGCAAGAAGCACGCCGGACATTCAGCAGCGGATTCTGGAGGTTTACAACAATGACGGCCCCGGCTTCACCGATTATCTCATGGGCGACCCCGGATATCTCGCCATGGTTCCGCGGATCAAGACCTACGTGCCCCAGTCCTCGGTGATCGGGATGCTGCTGGAGCATGAGGAACCCTACACCATTATCAAGAGCAATCAGGTGAGCGTATTGCAGCACGACCCATACTCGTGGGAAGTCATGGGGCCGAACTTTGTGCCGATGCAGTCCATCACGGCGGATTCCCAGTTCGTGAACCAGACCATCAAGGCATGGATCGCCTCCATGGATACGCAGGAGCGTAACCGTCTGGTGGACGCGCTGTTCGGGCTGCTGGGCACGGGCGGCATCGACAAGGCACTGGACATTTTCCATCCCCGGAACATCCGTACCTATATCAAGACCTTGGGCAACGACCCGGAGACGCGCCAAATCCTCTCCGCCGAATTCCAGAATCTGATGGAAGCGGCGAAGCGGACCCGGATGCAGCCGGGGGACGCAAAGACGCTCCCGGAGGGAAAATAAAGGAAATATTGCGGTTAAAAATCCGCTCTGGGCAAAAAGCCCGGGGCGGATTTTGTTATGCTTTGCCAATGGAGACGAGGGGAAGTGCAGTGCAGACTGTTCATTTCGCCAAAAGTTCCCAAAAATGAAAAAAACACTTTACAACTTTAGCGTGATGAAGTATAATGCAGCCATCAGACATCGACCAGATGCCAATTCAGAAAGGAAGAAAAGAATATGAAAAAGAGCATTGCATGGATTTTGACCGTTATCATGATGCTGGCGCTTCTGACCGGCTGCGGCAGCAAATCCGCGAAATCCGACACGGAGTACGTCAAGAAGAACGGAAAGCTCATCGTCGGCATTACCGACTATGAGCCGATGGACTACAAGGACGAGAACGGCGAGTGGACCGGCTTCGACGCCGAGTTTGCCCGGATGTTCGCCAAGGAGCTGGGCGTGGACTGCGAGTTCTTCGTCATCGCCGACTGGGGTCAGAAGTTCTTCGAGCTGGATTCCAAGAACATCGACGCCATCTGGAACGGCATGACCATCACCGACGAGGTGACCCTGAACACCAACTGCTCCAACCCCTACGTGGTCAACGCCCAGGTGGTCATCATGAAGGCCGACGTGGTTGGCAATTACACAAGCACCGACAGCCTGAAAGACCTGACATTCGCCGTGGAGAGCGGCTCCGCAGGTGAGGACGCCGTCAAGGATCTGGGCATCACCGATTACGTGGCGGTGCAGGATCAGACCAAGGCCGTCATGGAGGTTTCCGCCGGTACTGCCGACGCCTGCGTCGTGGACATCACGCTGGCCAACGCCATGACCGGTGAAGGCACCAACTACGATGACCTCGCTTCCGGCATCAGCCTCAGCTCTGAGGAGTATGGCGTAGGCTTCCGCAAGGAGTCCGACCTGACCGACGCCTTCAACAAGTTTATGGAAAAGTGCCTCGCCGACGGTTCCCTTCAGGCGCTGGCCGATAAGTACAGCCTGACGCTGGTCGGCTGATAGAATCCGATTAAAGTAAAAAAACAGGCGCCGGTGGCATCACCGGCGCCCGTTGGAGAGGGGTAGCCATTATGTTCCTTCCGGTGACAATGGAGCTGCTCAGAGGCTTCTGGGAAACCGTAAAAATCTTTTTCTTGACGCTGGCATTCTCCCTGCCGCTGGGACTGGTGGTGGCCTTCGGCTCCATGAGCCGGTTCTGCCCGCTGAAACGGCTGACACAGGGGTTCGTCTGGATCATTCGCGGCACGCCGCTGATGCTCCAGCTCATCGCGATTTTCTACGGCCCCGGTCTGCTTTTCGACATTCACATACTGGGACGGTTTGAAGCTGTTATTGTGGCTTTCGTCATCAATTATGCCTGCTATTTTTCGGAAATTTACCGCGGCGGCATCGAGAGCGTTCCCCGGGGGCAGTATGAGGCCGGACAGGTGCTGGGCATGACCAAGAGCCAGATTTTCTTTAAGGTCGTGCTTTTGCAGGTGGTCAAGCGCATTCTCGCGCCCATGGGCAACGAGTTTATCACTCTGGTGAAGGACACCGCACTGGCGCGGATCATTGCCATTTACGAGATCGTCTACGTGGGCGAATCTTACATTAAAAAGGGGCTGGCTTGGCCTCTGTTCTACACCGCGGCGTTCTATCTGGTGTTCAACGGCGTCCTGACGGTGCTGTTTGCGAAGCTGGAAAAGAAACTGAACTATTTCAGGGGTTGAGAGTATGCCGATTCTGGAAGTAAAAAATATCAAAAAAGGCTTCGGCGACACCGATGTGCTCAAGGGTGTCGGCTTTTCCATGGAGCGGGGGCAGGTGCTAGCCATCATCGGCTCCTCGGGAAGCGGAAAAACCACGCTGCTGCGGTGCCTGAATTTTCTGGAGACCCCGGACGAGGGGGAGATCTGGGTAAACGGAAAGCTGCTGACGGGGGAGAACCTGTCTGACGATCAGATTCGTCAGAACAGGCTCCACTTTGGACTGGTTTTCCAGAATTTCAACCTGTTTCCCCAATATACGGCGCTGGAAAATATCATGCTTGCGCCAAGCCTCCTGAAAAAGGGGACCCCGGCGCAGATTCGGGAGACTGCCATGTCCCTGCTGGGCCGGGTGGGACTGTCTCACAAGGCGGATTCTTACCCCTACCAGCTGTCCGGCGGTCAGCAGCAGCGGGTTGCCATTGCCCGTGCGCTGGCCTTGCAGCCGGAGGTGCTGTGCTTTGACGAGCCGACCAGCGCTCTCGACCCGGAGCTGACGGGGGAGGTATTGAAGGTCATCCGGAGTCTGAAGGGCAGGGACAACACCATGGTGGTAGTGACCCACGAAATGGAGTTCGCCCGTTCCGTGGCGGACGTGGTGATCTACATGGCCGACGGCGTGATCGAGGAATTCGGCACGCCGGAGGAGGTTTTCGGCAATCCCAGAAGCGAAAAAACCCGGAATTTCCTGCAAGGCGCCCAGAACGCCCGGGACGGTCTGGCATAGACGCACAGGTTCATTGAAATTTCTTCCTACAATATAAAAGGACACGCCCTGCCAGCACGGCAGAGCGTGTCTTTTCGTCGTATGGTAAAGAACCGGATAGCAGATTATAGAACTTTTTCGCCCATGGTTTCTTTCCTGATTAAAATCTTTGATTTTAATCAGGAAGGCATCGCCTAATGGCGCTGCCAGTTTTGTGATTTATAAGGAAAGAAATCACAAAACAAGTCTCACATGGAGTGCATTCAGCTGATATACCCCAAAGAATACGCGGCGATTATGCGGCGGCTCAGAGAATGAGCGGCAAAATTCCGTTGCCAATCCGTTGCCAATTTGCACCCTAAAAACGTACCGCACGCGGAAAAATATTAAAATCTGTGGTAATATTTTCTAGTAGAATAGTTCGGAGAACGTGTGAATATAGCTGATAAAGCAATAAAAAAGCCCTAGAACAAGTTTCTAGGGCTTTTTTTGTATGGTGGAGCCGAACCGCTGCCGATTTCCGAGGCGCAGGGCTGGATTTCAGACGAACCCGATCCCAGCAACAAACTGGAGGAGGGGATTGCGCAGACCAACCTTCGGAAGCTGCCGCTATGTCAGGTAATCGTTAAGAATCCCCTTGGCCAGCTCTGGCTGGTGGGAAAGGATGTCCTGCAGGGGCCGAGGAATGGAAGGTGACAATCCATACTCCAAAAGTATGTTGCACATTTGAAATGGAACGATAAGCGTTTATAATGGCATCATAGAAACAACTGGAAGGGGGATTATCCCATGCTGAAGAAAAGACACTACCTGTACCTGAGTGAGAATGAACACAGAGTTCTGATCAGAAGCCTTGTCCAGATGAAGAACAAACTGATTCAGCAGGGACGCTTCACGGACTGCGTGGATGACCTGATTCTGAAAGTCCTTTCTGCCCCAGTGAAAAGAATCTAATACATACCGAACCGCTTACTTGATTGTTTCGAGTAAGCGGTTTCTTGTTGTCAGTACATAGCCGTCTGCTTCATTTGCAGGAATGGACTATGGGCAGGGCACGCTGGTATCGTGCCCTGCATTTAGGATTACAGATCCTGCAAATCCGCAAAAGGAATGTCATTTTCCAGATTGTCCCTTGCCAGATCCGTATCAATGATCCCATGAGCCTTGGATATGGGCTTTTCGTGCCACACCTTCTGATTTGCGTCGGTGGTTCCCGCAATGATGGGATTTGCTTTTTCCTTACCGCTTTTGGCCTTGCCCTGAATCTGGGGGACAGGGGAAAGGTCATTTCTCGGCCCACGGGTCAAATCGGGATGGGTCATACCTTTCTTTGCCATAATCATCACCTCTGCGCTAGTATTCCACATTGAGAATGGAGCATTCCTGAACGATGGCAGATAGTCGGACGGAGTGAAAATACCGCATATAGCACGAAGAACGCACTGCCTTATTAATGGGCAGTACGTTCTTGTGGTTAATTGTAGGGAATATGCTGGTGAAGGTGGTAGATATAAGGCGCTTTGTTTGCCTCTACGGTCAGATACCCTTTCTTGACAAGGCTATTCAAAACTGTTCTCGCACCGCTTTCGGACCGCTGCAAAATGCCAGCGGCTTTTTTCGTCGTGATTTCGGCATGGAGGCCAGCTTTGTTCATCCGCTCCAACAGCTTCGATTCTGCCTCTGTAAGCGCATTTACAGAAAGGGCTGCATCTATCAGGCAGTGCTCAAAGGCATCCAGCATATAGGACACAAAGGGGGACAAGTCCAGCCATCTGCCATCGATTCCGTTCAAAACCGTTTCCGAATCCGCAAGACTTCCGTAGTATCCGCTGAGCTGATTGTTGATGGCACTGGACAGCGGCAGATTCTTCATCTTCCGATATCCGCCATGATATAGCTGGGAAGCGTTCAGGATTCTCGCACATCTGCCGTTGCCGTCACAGAAGGGATGCAGATAAACGAAATAGAAGTGTGCCACAAAAGAACGAATCAGTAAGTCGGGGTCATTCGTTTCCCGATAAGCAAACCACTGTGTCATCAGCTCTGGCAACTGCTCAGCCTGAGCGGGAACATGAATTACACGCTCCCCGGAACCGATATAAACCATACCATCCCGATACAGTTTTCCGCGATGCTCCTCATTTTCGCAGACACCGTCCACGATTTTCTCCCATAGCCTGCGGATGTTGTTTTCGGTAATGGGATGGTTGTAGGCGTAGTTGCTGCCCATGATGGTATTGACAACCATGCGGTCATCCTTAGTCTTGGGATTTTCAAAATGATCCCGTACCCTCTGTACCGTGGTTCTCGCACCTTCAATGGTGGCAGAGGACCAGGCATCCAGAAGAATCGTATCTTTCACACCCCGGTGTGCCGGAAGCTGCTCATAAAGCGCATCCAGCTCCGCTGCCTTTTTCCGAAGAGCAGAAACTCCTGTCAGATACAACTTTTCACCATGCAGACCATAAAGAGGCAGTTCCATGCGGTCAGTCAATCTCATATTCAGTTCCTGTTGTGCACCTTCGATATTGGCTCGCACACGATATTCCAGTTTTTGAATGGTGTCCCACATAGAGAGTACGCCTCCTTCTTAGCGCTGATGATATTTTACCACAAAGATACCGAGTTGTCTATTTCACTTTGTTGAATTAAGTCAGCTCTAGAAACATTAGATACTGATATTCGTTAACCATTTGAAAAAAAGTATGAAATAATTTGTGAATTTCGTAAAAAGATAACCGTCGCAGCTGCTAGTGTTCAATAAATTATTGCATATACCATCAAAAATGTTCGGATCTTGGGGTTGCTATCTTTGAGACTTTAACAGCAAAATCCCTATGCCGAAAACTGCATTACCACAAATGAAAGTAAGATGCAATATGGAGACAAGGTTGGTTATGAGGCTAAAGACGATTTGCCTGTCATTTCTGCAATATCCAGGACAACCTTATTTCTTCCAACTAAAGCTCTGTACTTTTTCGTGATGATGTTGTACAATTGATAAAAATATGAGTGGAGTGATGTTATGGCACAGATTGATTCATACATTAAACGTGTTCGCATGGGGTGTAATCTTTCTTTTCTGGATGATATTTTTGAATTATATGAGTTCATTCCTAACGAAGATTTAAGAACATTGTTTGCCGCATATCACACACAACTAAATTACTGGTTTGGTGTTATCAATAGCGACATACGCTATCAATATGATGAAGATGGGAACAAGGTTTCATGCGGTGGTTATTTTCATGCTGAGGATAGTAGGGCCTATTTGTCGGTTATTGAGCAAATCGATCAATTAAGAAGCAAACTCAGAGCAACTGACTATGCGTTCAAAGTTTGTGATCCTAATTATGAAAATGCAATCAGACATACGCGGAAGTTTGTTGTCAAAAGTGGAGGAAGTACTATTCCAGTAGATTTCATAGAAGTAGAAATAGCGGAGCTGACACCTATTTTTCGACTTGAAAGTGGAATTGGACTTAAACGAAATAATGGAGTTGTTTTTGCAGATTTAGAACAAATCGATAAAGGGTCTTATGCGAAGGTATTTCGTTATACTGATCCTAATTATGACATCCCGATTGTACTGAAGCGAGCGAATCCTGATTTGGACGTCAAAGAATTATCTCGATTCAAACAGGAATTTGATGTATTGAAATCACTCCGTTCTCCCTATGTAATTGATGTGTATTCATTCAATAAGGAGACAAACGAATATACAATGGAATATATGAATGAAACAATATTCGACTATATTGGACATTATTATGGCCCAAACAAGAATAACCTTTCATTACAAAAGAGAAAAAATATCATTGCCCAAGTATGCCGGGGACTTGAATATATTCATAGCAAAGGAATTCTTCATCGAGATATTAGCCTTACGAATGTATTTATTAAGCATTATGATGATGTTGATGTCGTTAAGATTGCTGATTTTGGCTTAGTAAAAGTACCAGATAGCAACCTTACAAGTTTAAAATCGGAACTTAAGGGATCATTAAATGATCCCGATCTAATTAATGTTGGGTTTTCAAATTACCAAATGTGTCATGAAACCTTTGCACTTACACGGCTTTGTATGTTTATCTTGACAGGTAAAGCGACGGTTCAAACACTGAATGATGGTGTGATTAAACGATTCTGGGAGAAAGGGACTTCCCCAAACAGGGCAGAGCGTTTTAAGAGTGTTGCGGAAATACTGTCTGCAGTACAGAAGATAACAGATGAAGATATTGAGATAATATGAAATCAATTTCTCTTTAGATAATCCGCTACTTCGTATATTACATATTATAATACCGCTTGTTCATCGAATTATGTGAATGAGCGGTGTTTCTTTTCTACTAGTACATAGCCGTCTGCTTCATCGCAGGCGGCTAAATCTATGTAAGGAGGAAAATCCCTATGGCAAAAACAAAGGTCATTGCCGTTGCCAATCAAAAGGGCGGCGTCGGGAAAAGCACGACTGTGTATAACCTGGGCGCTGGCCTTGCGATGGAGGGCAAAAAGGTTCTTCTGCTGGATGTTGACCCGCAGGGGGACCTGACCAAAATGCTGGGGCTTAGAAAGCCCCATGAGTTGCCGCTGACACTGGGGAACGCCATGAACAATATTGTGGCAGGTGTCAGCGGCGGAGAACACTCGGAAATCTATCACCATCACGAGGGCTTTGATTTCGTCCCCGGCAACCGTACCCTGTCCGCTGTGGAGGTGGGGCTGGTGAATGTCATGAGCCGGGAGACGGTGCTGCGGCAGTATGTGGATGATGTCAAAAAGGACTACGATTATGTGCTGCTGGACTGCCGTCCGTCTCTGGGTATGCTGGTCATCAACGCCCTGTCTGCATCGGACTATGTTCTCATTCCGGTTCAGGCGGACTATTTCGCCGCCGAGGATATGACGGAGCTGGTTGGCACCGTGCAGAGCATCAAGCGGCAGATCAATCCCAAGCTGAAAATCGGCGGTGTCTTTATGACGATGGCCAATGAGACCAAATTCCGCAAGGATATTGTGGAATCGGTCAAATCGGCCTATGGAAAACACCTGCCCATTATGCAGACAGTGATTCCGGCAACGGTTCGGCTGGCAGAGATCAGCACCGCAGATCACAGCATTTTCAAACATGAGCCGAAGAGTCGGGCAGCGGAAGCCTACCGCACTCTGGTGAAGGAGGTAATAGACATTGGAGAAAAACAGCGCAGCAAGCCTTCTGACATCAGTCGATAGCCTGTTCACCACTCAGGAGGAGCGGGACATTGCCAACCGACCCAGAGTGCAGGAGATCCCCGTGGACAAAATCGACGATTTTCCCAACCACCCCTTCAAGATACGCATGGACGACAGCATGATCGAGATGGCGGAGAGCGTAAAGCAACATGGCATTCTGGTTCCTGCCATTGTCCGCCCAAAGGAAAATGGGCATTATGAAATGGTTGCCGGTCACCGCCGCAAGCTGGCTTGTACCCTGATTGCGAAGCTACAACTGCCCTGTATTGTCCGTGAGCTGACGGACGAGGAAGCGACCATTATTATGGTGGACTCCAATTTGCAGCGGGAGCAGCTTCTGCCGTCGGAGAAGGCCTTTGCCTATAAGATGAAGCTGGATGCCATGCGTAGGCAGGCAGGGCGGCCCAGCCGAGATAATTCTGCAACACTGTTGCAGAATTTCGGTGGTAAAACTTCTCGTGAACTTCTGGCAGATCAGGCGGGTGAAAGCCACGAGCAAATTCGCAAGTATATCCGCTTGACTGAGCTGATTCCCGAAGTTCTGGATTTGGTAGACAACTCCGTCCTGAAAGAAAAGGACAAGTTGCAAATTGCCCTCCGGCCTGCGGTGGAGCTGTCCTACCTGACCCAGCGGGAGCAGCATGATTTGTACGAAACCATGACTACGGAGGACTGCACGCCTTCCCATGTTCAGGCCATGAAAATGCGGAAGTTTTCGGAGGAGGGCAGGCTGAACATGGATGTAATTTTCTCCATCATGCAGGAAGAAAAGCCCAATCAGAAGGAGCAGTTCAAGATTCCGAAAGAGCGTATCAGTAAATTCTTCGCGCCGGGGACGCCTGCGCAGAAGATTGAGGATACCATCGTCAAGGCCCTGGACTTCTATCGGAAACGCCAGCGGGAACAGGAACGGTAGCCACTTACAAGGGGGCAGTCTGCCCATTTTGCAGAATCAGGAGGGCAGGGGACTGGCACGGTTCCCCCTCTCCACACCTCACCCCCTCCAAACTACCTGTACACTCCGAAAAGGAGAGACAGTTCCGTGCTGCAATTCCAATTTTCCGGGCAACCTCTGCTGATGTGGCAGGGGATATTTTTATGAAAGGATAAAATCATGGCATCTGCATTAAAACGAAGTATCGCATTTCTCCTGATGTTGGTGCTGGCTATCGGCATGATTCCCACGACATTCGCAGCTGAGATAGAGCCGACGGACAGCACCACGCCCGACACCCACGCAACCGATCCCCCGGAGGAAACCACCTCGGAAAATACACTCCCGGTGTCCCAGACGGAACCAGAAACAATTTCGCTGCAGGAGGAAGAGATGGATTATTGGGCGCTGGATAATAGCATCGCCGTCTTTGCGGAGGCGGAGATCTCCGGCGCTCCCAACGCTTTTGCCAACCTGACACTGCCCAGCGGCGGCATTGATATTCCCGCACAGGGCTACATCCAGCACAAGAACATCCTGCCGCTGTATTCTGTCTACCTGAAGAACCAGACCGGATATGCCAATAACTACTATGTTGCCTACTGCATTGAACCGGGCGTGGAACTGGGCAATACAGGGCACAGTGGCACCGCTTATACCCTTGATAGCATGACAGAAGGTTCCGGTGCTATGTACCGGCTCAGTCGGGAAAAGGTGGAAGCCATTGACGTTGCCCTGATGTATGGCCAGCGGGATATTGCCAGTAAGAAGGACGAACAGTCCCTCCGCTATGAAAAGCTCTGCCGCCATGCCGCGACGCAGGCCATTATCTGGGAAATCGCCTGCGGCTGGCGCAGTCCCTATCCGCCGTATACGCTCTGGGATTCCACGCTATACGATGCGATCACGCCATCGCTGTACTGCGCTTCCTCGGTATGGGGAACGACCTTCTATCTGGACGGCATGGATGATGCCTACCTGGTAATTGCAAACCAGATGGCACAACACGATACCATCCCCAGCTTTATGAAGGACAGCCGCTCTGCCGCTCCCAGCTATACGCTGACTCCTGACGGCACGGGGAAGTACAGCATCACTCTGACGGACACCAATAATATCCTGAGCCAGTATTCGTTCAGCAATACCAGCGAACTCACATTCTCCGTCAGCGGGAACAAGTTGACGGTGACTGCGAATACGCCTGTTTCCAATGTAATAGTCGCACCTACAAAACAGGTTCCCGATCTGGACAGTCAGGTGTTCTTTGTTTGGGAGCATGGCACACAGCAAAAGCTGATGTCCTGCAAAACAGAGCCGGTGTACAGCGAAATGCCCGCATACTTTTCCGTGAATGTCCCGCCCCAGACCGGAAATCTGAGCCTAACCAAAACAACGGAAGATGGAAAGAACCTGTCCGGCTGGCAGTTTGGGATTTACAGCAACAGTGCTTGCACTACGCTGGTGTCTGGCCCTCATACTACCGATGCCAATGGCAAAATCACGGTGTCTGATCTGGCTGCTGGCACCTATTATGTCAAAGAAATCGGGCATACGGACAGCTCCATCAACGCCCTGTATTACTGCTCCAGTACCAATCCGCAGAAAGTAACCGTGACGGCTGGTAACACAGCAACAGTCAGTTTCACGAACAAACTGAACACCGGCGGTGTGAAGCTAGTGAAGGAAACCAACACAGGAGCTAACCTGAGCGGGTGGAAAATCGGACTGTATACAGATTCCACCTGCACTAGCGCCGTGTCCGGCTCACCCTTCACCACTGGGGCAGACGGCACCGTGACTGTGACAGGGCTTACTCCCGGGACTTATTACGCGAAGGAGCTGCCCACGGATGACACCTATTGGGAGATCGATACCGCTGTAAAATCCATGACCGTAGTTGTGAATCAGACCGCTTCTGTCACTTTCACGAACACCCATTACGGACGAATTGAATTCCGTAAGACCACCAACGCGGGCAATCAGCTTGAGGGATGGACATTCCGGGTGAGGGATTCCAACGGAAATGTCATCGGTGACTATACAACCGACGAGAACGGCTACGCCTGCACCGACAATCTTCCGTTAGGACGGTACACCGTGGTAGAGCTGCCCACGGAGGACAATTACTGGTCTACGGAGCTGGGCTTCCATGATGCGACTGTGCAAGCCGGGGAAAACACTGTGGATACCTGGCACAACAAGGAACAGGGCCTGGTTTGGTTTTACAAAATGACCAATACCGGCGAATCTGTGGAGGGCTGGCACATCACCGTCTACTCCGACGAAGCCTGCACCCAGGAGATCGGTACACTTATCACCAATGCGGAGGGCAAGGCTGGCTACTACCTTGACCCCGGCACCTACTGGGCGAAGGAAACCGGCGATGAACACGGGCGGTTTGAGGATGAATACTGGATGGTGGATGAAACTGTCCACAAGTTTGAAATCAAGCCCCATGAGGATATTTCCATCACCTTTACCAATGTCCAGTACGGTAAACTGAAAATCGCCAAAACCGTGGATGGCGACGGCCCGGTGGAGGGCTGGCAGTTCAAGATCACCGATTCCGAGGGTAAAGAGCTGGACGGCTCCCCATTCTCCACCGACAAAGACGGCTTGATTCTGACCGGGAACCTTCTGCCGGGTAAGTATACCGTGGAAGAGCTGCTTCCCGAAAACAGCATCTATCAGTGTGTCAGCAAGAATCCCCAGACGGCCACCGTAAAACAGGGTGAGATTGCGGAGGTATCCTTTACCAATGCCATGCGGTCCGGGAAAATCACCATTGAGAAGATCAATACCTCCGGGGAACATCTTGCAGGGGCAACCTTCCTGCTGGAATGGAGTTCAGAGGGTTCCCTCTGGTATCCTGTGAAATATTCGGAGGAACTTACCAAAGGCGGCTGTTCCAATTCTGACCTTGCGGACGGCACTCTTACCTCCAACGAGGACGGACTGCTGGAATGGGACAACCTTTATCCCGGCCTTTATTACCGGGTCACAGAGCTGAAAGCACCCAACGGGTATGAACTGCTGACCGACTATGCTTTTGAAGGACTGCTTCCAACGGACGTTCTTCAAGTGTCCTTGCAAGTAGTCAATGCCAAGGGCTTCTCCCTCCCGGATACCGGTGCCAGCACAGGGCTGATCCTGCGCATCATGCAGCTTGCCTGCGCCGCAGTTTGCGCCGCCCTGCTGCTGATCTCCTACAAAAAAACGGTGGTAATGTAATGAACAGAATATGCTACTGTGCCAGGGATTCCCCCTGGCTTTTTTGCTGTCCAAATACAAACTGAAAAGAAAACTGATTATGAAAGGAAACTGTAAATATGAAAACCAAGATTATGAAAGCAATTTGCCTGTGTCTGGCTCTGGTGCTGTGCTTCGGCAGCACCATCTCCGTATCTGCCGCCGAAGTGGCAGGCGCGACCATCGATGAAACCCAGAAGGGTTCCCTGACCATCTTCAAGTACGACCTGACAAACAGCGAAAATGACGGCGTGTGGGACAGCTCCTATGTCTCCACCGGCGTTGCCGACGAGAGCGGCGTCAACGAAACCATGAAGAATTACGCGCTGGAAGGTGTGGAGTTCAGTTTCGTGAAGGTTGCAGATATTGTCCAGTTTACCGAGTCCACAGCAGATACCCGCACCGACAGCCATGTGGAGGTGCTGTACGCCATCGACAAGGTGCAGGGAGCGGATTTCCTGAAAGCACTGGGGCTGGAAAACGGCGCACAGCGTTATACCAACGCAGATGCTCTGGACGCTGACAAGTATTTTTATCAGACCGATGTGCTGATTCAGGCTCTGTCCACTGCGCTGATTGCCAATTCCACCATGGTGAAGAACGCGATGGAGCAGTATATCGCTGCCGTCGGTGGTACAGCTATGCCCCTGACGGATTCTTTTGGAAAAACCAAGGCTGAAAATCTGGCGCTGGGCCTGTATCTCATCGTGGAAACCAAGGTTCCTGAGAATGTCGTGTCCACCACCGATCCCTTCCTGATCTCCCTGCCCATGACCTCCGTCAACGGCACCAATGCAACAGATGGCGGTTCTCGCTGGATCTATGATGTGACCGTCTACCCCAAGAACCAGACCGGCGATCCCACTCTGGAAAAGACTCTGCGAGAGAGTAAGAGCGACACCGGCAAGACTGATGCCTATGCCCACACCGGCACCGCATCCGGCGGCGACATCGTGGAATATCAGATCGTTTCCACCCTGCCCACCATCACCTCCGAATCTACCTACCTGACCACCTACACTTTTGTAGATACGCTGTCCAAGGGTCTGTCTTATGCCAAGGGCGATGTGGTGCTGGAGTTCTTCACGGATAGCGCCTGCACGGATTCCGTTGCCAAGTGGACAGAAGCAGACGGTAAGTTCAGCGTTGCCTACAATTCCGTCGAGACTGGCGAGACTATGACCATTGCTATGACCCAGACCGGCCTGACGGAAATCAACACCTCCAAGGCCGTTTACTCCGCTGCCGATATGGTCAATTCCGGCTATTCCGACCTGACCCTGCGCATCACCTATGCCGCCAAGCTGGACAGCGACAATTCCGTAGTCTACGGCGATGACGGCAACCCCAATCAGGTAAATCTGACCTGGAAGCGTACCTCCACTGACTACTACGATATGCTTGCGGATGACTGCCATCTGTACACCTACGGTATCGACCTGACCAAGAAGTTCAGCGACGGCAATGGCGATTTTGCTAATGTTGAGTTTGTCCTGAACAACGAGACCGATAACTACTATGTCAAGGCAGCTCTGAACGAGAGCGAGGGCGTTTACTATGTGACCGCCCATGTTGCCGACGAAGCGGATGCCACGCATTTCATCCCCGTTTCCTCCGGCAAGGTGGTTGTAAAGGGGTTGGAAGATGACACCTACCGCATTTCTGAAGTCCGCACCGACAATGGTTACACCCTGCTGAAGGAGGACATTGAGGTGGTCATTTCCCAGACTGAAACGACATCCCTCTGTGATGATGTCTCCGGGAGCGTGGAGCATCACCTCCTGACTGCCTCCGCCAAGGTGGACGGCAATGCGGTGACCATGCTGGCGGATGGCGGCAGCGCCAATGCGGAAGCGCCCCTCACCGTGGTCAACACCCGCGGCTTTGACCTGCCCGAAACCGGCGACAACGGCACCATGATGTTCACCATCGTGGGCATTCTCCTGATGGCGGGTGCAGTGGCTGTCCTGCTGATTGCAAACCGCAAGAAGTCTGAGTAACAGAAAATGCCGGAGGGATCACTACCCTCCGGCACATCTATAACAATCAGTCAGTGAGCTTACCGCATCGCGGTGCCGTATTCCCGGTTCATGGCATTCACGGATACAACCCACTGTTTTCCGAATTTGCAGACATCCACACCGTTGACCAGTTTTCCGTAGGAAATGGCTTTGCGCAGTGTGCTTTCGTTCAGTCCCCATAGTTCTGTGGCATCGCTGAGCGCCATCAATCCGTCAAAGGGTGTATCTACCGTCTCACCATGTTCCCACAGTTCATCACAGGACAAATCTAATTCATCCCCCCAGATGATGCCGTAGCCACCCACATCGACGGAAACACAGCCAAACTCGGGAGGATCATCCTTTAGACTGGCGAATACGGGTAGTTTTTCGAATAAGGGCTTGATGTCATACAGTTTGGTGACACCCTCGCAGAATTGGACACTCAATTTGAAGTCCGGTAGGGGAGAGACATTTTTGATTTTGTGAAACATTTTGAGCCTCCTTATTCCAGCGGCGGAATCTTTTGGAACTCCTGAGTTTCCCACATGGTTTGCAGGGCATCCTTGTGGAGCGCAAGCCATTCCCGCACCAGAGCGAGTGCCTTGGCGGGAAGGTGTCCTTCCAGAACTTCGCCGGTCATAAAGTCGATGGCGGCGACATCATCGTTGTAAATTGCGTGAATGTGCGGCGGATTGTGTTCACTTTGCAGGAAGTACATTCTGATGATAATACCATAAAACCGTGACAATACTGGCATATTGCATCGCTCCTTTCACTGTTAGTATATCACGATACCGTGATGAGGTCAACCTAATTTCTCTGAAAAAGGAGGGTTCGATACGAAACGAAAGCGTATTACCATTGCTCTGGCGGTCATTGTGTTCATGATGGCGCTGGGGCTGACATTATATCCAGTTATAAGCAATTATGTCAACCAGAAGTATGCGTCGGAGATATTCACAGCCTATCAGGAAGTGATCGCCCAGACGGATAACACCGTACTGCTGCAGGAGCGGGGGAAAGCAATTGCCTATAACCAAACGCTTATCCCACGCACAGGTTCAGACGGAAGCTATACCCAGGAAGCCCTGCAATCCGCATCCGGGGAATACAATTCCATGCTCAACCTCGCTGGGGACGGCATCATGGGCTACATCGAAATCCCGAAAATCAATGTCCATCTGCCCATCTACCACGGAACCGGGGACAGCTCCCTGAGCAAAGGCGTGGGGCATCTGCTGGGCAGTTCCCTCCCGGTGGGTGGAGAAAGCACTCACAGCATCCTTTCCGGGCACAGCGGCATGGCATCTCAGACCATGTTCACGGATTTGGAGCAGTTGGGTATTGGAGATGTGTTCTATTTATATGTACTGGGCGATGTGCTTGCCTATCAGGTTATGGAAATCAACACAGTTCTCCCCAGTGATACCAGCCTGCTGGGTATCTGGGAGGGAGAAGATTGCTGCACCCTTGTGACCTGCACCCCCTATGGGGTCAACACCCACCGGCTGCTGATAACCGGCTCCCGGATTCCCTATGAGGAAGCGGAGCAAATCACTGTGCAAATGGAGGTCGAGGACAGCACCGGCTCCCATTGGATGCAGTATTACCTCCGGGGTCTGGAAATCGGTTTGGCGGTGGTGGCAGGATTCCTTGTGGCAGCGCTTCTCCTGTTCCTTCTTTGGAAATGGGTATATGGGAGACTGCATCATGGGTAACAGACTGAAAAAGGCGGTGCTTATCTGCTTTTTCCTGCTGGGACTGGCGGTGTTTTGCTATCCCTATGCACAAGGGCTTTTGGTTAGGCACGAAATGGAAGGCACTGTCCAGACCTTTCAAGCGCGACAGGAAACACAGCCCACCACCAGCGCTGTGATTTCCGATTCCACTGAGCCATCCGAACAGCGGCAATACGCTGACCTCTGGGCAGACATGACAGCCTACAATGAAACGATCTTCGCTCAGGGGCAATCCGGGCTGTCCTGCAAGCTGGACTACCAGCAGCCCAGCTTCCTTCTGGCGGATTACGGACTGAAAGAGGAAGTCTTTGGGGTTATCTCCATCCCGGCAATGGATTTGGCAATGCCCATCTATTTGGGAGCTACTGCACAGCACATGGCAGACGGTGCGGCCAACCTGAGCCAGACCAGCCTGCCCATCGGTGGTGAGAATACCAACAGCGTCATTGCCGGACACCGGGGCTATGGCGGTGCCAGTTATTTTCGCTACATCGATAAATTGCAGATTGGCGATACCGTGACAGTCACCAACCTTTGGGAGGAACTGACCTACCGGGTATCAGAAATCAAGATCATTTACCCCAATGAAGTGGAGGAAATTCTGATTCAGTCGGGGCGGGAGCTGCTGACCCTGCTGACCTGCCACCCCTATGCCAGCGGCGGCAAACAGCGGTATCTGGTGATTTGCGAACGAGCATAGCAGGAGGGAGAATATGGATAAACTCATGGCGGGTGATTACGAGATCATCCATGCCTTTCACATTGGAGATAAAGAAATTGTCATCGGTGAGAATGTCAACGCCCACGGTGATGAACGGTATATGTGTGCCTACTGTGAAAAGAATGAAATCCTTGGTCTGACAGCGATCTTTGGGTCAGCGATGACTTCTGTGAAATCGCTAAGATATACGCAGACCGACTTTCGGAACAGGCAGAGAAAACCCGTGTGGCTCTGTTCACACCCAAGTTCCAGGGCATTGATACTACACCGATAACCAAAGCGGACTGCACTCCCATTTCCTCTGACGATAACCTGAACGAAAAAATCGTGGTCATCAAGCAGGAAGTGCTGCGGCAGGAGTACCGGAGATCCACCAATCAGATCAAGCTCTGTACCGGTGGTTTTGGAGCATCCCCCAATAGCCGTGGCTCTGCCTGTTTTTGTGTAGATCTCTATTCCGGCAAAACAAACCGTTTTGAGCGCAGGGACATTATGGGCACTCTGGAACCGGAGCAGCTTCCCAAATGGGCAGCACTGGGTCTTGACCAATATCGCAATGAACACCGCCAGAAATCTCACAAAAACCGAGAGGAGCGATGAATAATGGACCAAAGAGAATGCGCGGGCTATATCATCACCCAGAGCATCCGGGTGAAGGATGTGGAGTTCGTGCTGGGAGAGCATCCCAAGAAGGATATGTATGTCACCTGGCGGTGTAAGGACGGGGACAACTACTTCTGGGGGCATTACACCAACAAACGGTATGATGCCCTGAAAGACCTTTGCCAGAGAGCAGAGCGGGAGATCGATTATCTGGCCACCATTGGGGAGATCCCGCCGCTGACATCCCAAAAAGAAAAGGAGCGGGAACGATGATTTATGATGTACCTTCCTATTCCCCCTGGGGCGAGGTTCAGAACTACGATCAGCTCTGTCCCGGTGTGTACTGTCTCAGCACCGCCGGTCACGGCGGGGTCATGGTTCACGGAAGCATTGCGCGGGAAGTTCTGTCCCCGGCAGCGAGAAAACATTGTTTCCGTAATGGCGGCTATTACTGCTTTGAAGAAGATTGCGATGCCCCCGTTGCTATCCGGGAGCTGATGGACAAGGGCCTGTACACCGCCCCCGTCAATGACTATTTTAAGCCCGGAGAATACGAAGCGGTCATAAACAGCAGTTTGCAGACCTACCGTCCCGACTACTGGCAGGCCAGAGAAAAGACGATGAACAAGCAATCCGAAAAAAGAAAGGAGCAGGAACGATAATGGAAGCAGAAATGACGCTGCGCCCCATGTTTCCCACAGAACGAAATTACAGCTATGCCCAAAGTCAGCAGATTTCCATGCAGACGGGGCTGATCGGCTACCTTCGGGCAGATTTTGGCAGCAATGGAGGGGGCTTTTTCAGCACCTGGAACGATTTCCGGGAATCTCTGAAAAGCGAGGATTTCAAGCTGGAATTTGATGAGGTTATCAATGAACTGCGTAAGGACGGAAATCTTCTGCATGACCGCAACACTTTGGCCCGATGCTGTTACCGGACGCCGGACAGTTCCTTTCGCAATGATCGGAATGAATACGGCTTTCGTGCGGATACAGACCACTATTCCTATGTGATGCGGTTGAATCCCAACAAGGGCGAGTATAACCTCTACTGCTATTGCTATGTAAAGCAATGGCTGGATCGTCATATGCGACAGGCGGAAAAGGGCATCCGTTTCATCACCCCGGAATACAAAGAGCTGTTTCGGATTCCCGATGGTGACAGAATCCGCATGACCCTTCCCTCCGGGGAAACGCAGGAGCGGACCTGCCGCTACATCGATGAAACTCATTTGGAGGTCGGGAAAAATCTCTATCATATCTGTGAATTTGCGGAGCGGATGCAGCATAATGGCGTGAAAACTATTCCTCTGCGTTCGTCCCTCCCAGAAAAGTGTTTCAGCCTTCTGGAATCCACAGGAGAAATGATCGTCATTACCAAGGGTGAGAAAGGTTACTCGCCCACTGGCATCTACCCGCAGGATGCTTCTCCCAAAGAGGGTGTCGCAGCACTCAATGCCTCCAATGGCGTAACCAGAGCGCAGGAAGCGGCAATGGTTGCCGGATCTATGTTCGGCTGGGATACTCCCGCCGCAGATCCCAAAAACTACGACGAGCAGGGCGCGCCTGTCCGTCCGAAAGCCAGAGAGCGAGATGATTCCCGATGAATGCCCAGCGTCATATCATCTGGTCAAATCATGAATTGGATTATGAGGACTGGAAAGACAATCTGGAAAAAGAATATCCGGACTTATCTGATGATGAGCGCTATTCTCTGATGTATGAGATCAATGACGGTTATTTAGATGACGAGCGTGTGAATCTGGATATTCAGCTTGATACTCCCATTTTGATGATAGCGGATTTGGGCCGTTGGAATGGGCGTCTTCCGGGCTATGGAGAAATCAAAAGCGGCAATATCAAAGACTGTTTGGAATCCCAAATGGATTATCTGACATGGTATGTTGACCACTTGGGGGACCTCCGCTGTGATGCTGTCCATCATGATGGCGCAAATCATTATCTGTACCGCTGCTACAAGCAGGGTATCCGGGAATCTCAAATTGACCTTCTGAAAGAGAAGATTCTGGCTGGAACTGCGACTCGAACAGATATAACCAGAGTAACACGCAGGCTAGGAGATGAAATTGCAAAAGTATATGGCTTCTCTATCCCCCGTGCCAAAACAGCCGTTAGTAAAGAACGATAGGAGGTGTGCCGATGGCATCAAAATATGAACGGATCACGGATTTGTATTTGCAGACGGTGGGTGAAGTGGCAACGCCGGAGGTCTGGCCCAAATTCCTTACCACCGCCTGCTACAATTTCCGACTTTCCTTTGATAAACAAATCCTTCTGTACGCCCAGCGCCCGGATGCCACCGCCGTTCTGCCCATCGAAGGGCGGCAGGGCTGGAACCAACGGTTCGGGCGGTGGGTCAATCGCGGCTCAAAGGGCATCGCCATTCTGGACAGCGACAGCAACGGACAGGCGCGAATCAAATATTATTTCGATATTGCCGACACCCACGAGGGACGGTATCCCCGGCCTGTGCCCATCTGGACGGTTCGCCCGGAGCTGGAGCAGGCCATCATTGAAACGCTGGAAAACAGCTTTGGTTCTCTGGATAATAAGGAAAATCTGGGGGACGCTCTGCTTTCGGCAGCTTCCAATGTCATGGAGGACAACTTTCAGGACTATCTGGCAGAGCTGGCCTATCATAAGGAAGGCAGCTTCTTGGAGCCGCTGGACGGGGAATCTCTGGAAGCCATCTTCAAGCCCCTGCTGCAAAACAGCATCGGCTATATACTGCTGGTTCGCTGCGGCATCGATCCTGCCGAACACTTCAAGCCGGAGGATTTCAGCTATATCAGCGGTTTCAATACCTTGCAAACCATCAACGCACTGGGCACAGCTACCAGCGATATTTCTCAGATGTGCCTGTCCGAAATTGCCCGCACGGTGCTTTCCATCCAGCGGGAGAATCGCACATTTGCGGAACCCGCCGAAAAAGAGTATGCTGTAGCTGAAAACCAACCGGAAAGGAGCATGGACTATGACACAGATCACATACACGAGGCAGGGCGATTATCTTCTTCCCAACCTTCTCCCGCCCCAGGAGCCGCAGACACCCCTTGGGAAGTACGGGTCGATGCGCCGCAGATTCTTACAGCAGAGCCGGAAAGTGACCTACACGAACCTTCTGACCTCGGGGCAGCTCCACAGCCACTTGACGGAGATCGAGGAGACCGCCCGGAATCGGGTGGAGCGGATCGTCACGCAGATGGCGCAGGCCCAGGGCGTGACGGAGGAGATGAAAGATACGAACCCGATGCAGTGGGTGGGCCTGATGAACAACTTCCGCGCGGCGGCGGAGGAGCAGGTGCTGGCGGAGCTGATTTACGCATAGAATCGGAGCTTCCTCCATTTTTGGAGGAGCGGTTCATCACATCCATTCTGGAAAACCGGAATGATGATTTGAAATCCCCGAAAAAAGAGATTCAGAATTTCTTCCGGGAGCATTATGGACAAAGCGAACGGGCCGAGTATCTGAAATCTGTCTACCCCGACAGATACACGGAACTGATCGTTGACGATACCCGAATTGGATATAAGGCCACGGACGACGGACTTCTTATGTGGGAGGGTGCCTACCTCTCCCGCACAAAGGAGTCCGTTTTTTCATGGGGGATTATCGCGGAGCTGACCGGCAATCTCATTGAACAGGGCGGCTACTTCCTGCACACCAAGCCTGATACCCCGCCGAGCTTAGATGACCAGCAGATTTCCTTCATGGACGGCGGCTATGTCGCGCCGGAACAGGACGGGGAGCAGCAGACCTTTTTCTCCCAGCCCCAGCTTCCCCAGCAGGTAATTGACGAAGCCCTGTGCATCGGCTTCAATGACCAGAACAGCCGTCTGATTATCTGTGCCTATTTTATGAAGGACAAGCCGCTGGAGGATAACGCGGCGTTCCTGCAAAAAAGCTATGGCACCAATGGCGCAGGGCTGTTCATCAACGGCAGGGAGTATGCCATTTGGTATGATTCCAATGGTATCCGTGTCTCCACCGGGCGCAGCGCTCAGAATCGTCATGCCACCCTCATTTCCTGGACGCAGGCGGCAAAGCGCATCCGGGAGCTGCTGGATTTGGGGCGGTATATGCCTCAGAGCGAAATTGACCAGGTGCAGGATTTTGAGCGCATGGAGCTGGCCAAAGCGCTGATTTCCTGCCGGCGGGAATTTACAAAGGAAGCGCGGGAAGCCGAATATCTGCCTTTGACCTCTTTGACCTATTCCACAAAAGGCGGTTTCCCGGAAATCGAAGCGCAGATGCAGCGGCTTTTGGAAGATCCCGATATGCTCAGTCAGGTGGTGGATGAATGGACACTGTTCGCCGCCGCCCACAAGAGCAATCCTGCCTTGCTGCAAAGCCGTTGGATTAATCCTCAGAGCCTGCTTCAGCGGCTGGAGGACTTACAGCGGGAACCAGTCATCTTCACTGCCGCCGATGGTTTCGACCCACAGCGGCAGATATATATTTCAGATGATGAACTGGATAAGGTGGTTCGCGCAGGCCCGGTGGAATACCGTCTGGATGTGTACGCTTTTTTCGCCACCCACAAAGATGCCAAAGAGCGTGAGAAGTTCCTGTCTCGCTACCACGGAGAATACAGCGGTGCTTCCGGCGGTAACGATGACCTCTCTTACACCTATAAACGGCTGTACTTCGCCCATGGCATTATCACCCATCCATACGCAAAGGTGGAACTGTCATGGAGTAAGGTGCTGAAACGCATTGAAAATCTTCTCCGATCCGGCAAATTTCTCTCCGATACAGACCGGGAAGCAATGGCGGATTATGAGATCAGGAAGCTGGCAAGAACGGTTTACAACTTCTTTAACAACGCGCCAGACATTTTTCCCATTCCCTATTCCGGGAACAGAACCTTTGATTACTGGGAAAATGTGGATTCCATCCAAAAGCAGCTAAATGACCCCAAACGGACGGAAGAAATCTATCAGACCATGATGCTACCGCTTTGGGAGTGGACACGCGAGGATGACCGAAACCGTCCCTTGCGTGAAAAAGGCATTACGGCAATGCGGGCATACCGGGAGGGCACCTATTCAGTTTTTGGAAGAAATCAAAGCATCCGCTCGCTGCCTGCACTTGACGGCGGAGAACCGCAACCACCAGTCCCCGAAATCCCTGTTGCTGAGCGGACACCGCTGGAAGATGCCAAGTATCTGATCGATTCCTATTGTCAGGAGGTATTCGGGCAGGACGCGGACTACTCCGACCTTTCCCATGTAGACCTTGCGTATGGCTCTACCTCGGATAGCCTGCACACCGTTGAAATTTTTGCCGACCTGGCTGCTTTTCGGCTGGTGTATCAGGTGGACAAAGAAACTGTCCATGAGATTTCCTGCGGTAGCCTGCTGGAACTGAATGAATACCTCGCCAATTTGGACTTTGATACCATGATCGCCCATGCGGAGGAGCGGTATCAGGCAGGGCGGGAAGATTCCTTTGATGATATTGACCCAGAGCAGGTTCGGGAGAATTTGGCCCAAAACGGTATCGTCAACGGCGAAGTGGTAGACCCGGAAGCTCTGGGAAATGTCCCCTTCATTCGTCAAGTCATGGCAGATGCAGAGGAAACACAGGAACAGCCGATTCCGCCCCAGCCGAAACCCAGACGGGAGCAGATTACTTTTGAGCCGCTGCACCCGGAGATTCCCAAGGCACAGCGCACTAATTTCCGCATCACTGACCCGGAGCTGGGCTATGGCACCGCCAGCGAAAAATATGCCGCCAATGTCGCCGCCATCCGAATGCTGAAACGCATTGAGGACGAGGAACGGCTGGCAAACCCGGTGGAGCAGGAAATCCTGTCCCGGTATGTGGGCTGGGGCGGACTTGCGGACTGCTTTGACGAAAAGCACAGCAAATATCAGGAGCTGAAAGCCTTACTTTCCGAAGAAGAATACGCCGCCGCCAGAGCCAGCTCCCTGACTGCGTTCTACACCTCCCCGGTTATCATCCAAGCTATGTATCAGGCATTGGAGCAGATGGGCTTCCGGGAGGGCAATATTTTGGAACCCTCCTGCGGCGTTGGCAATTTCATCGGCATGATTCCCGGCAGTATGGCTGGCAGTCATGCCTATGGTGTGGAACTGGATTCCATCTCCGGGCGCATTGCCCAGCAGCTTTATCAGAACAGTTCTATTACCGTCACCGGGTTTGAAAAAGTGCAGATGCCGGACAGTTTCTTTGATGTGGCAATCGGCAATGTGCCCTTTGGTGACTTCAAGGTGCTGGACAAGCGGTATGACAAGTACCATTGGCTGATCCACGATTACTTTTTCGGAAAGACGCTGGACAAGGTTCGTCCCGGTGGCATCGTAGCCTTCATCACCTCCAAGGGTACGATGGACAAGGAAAACTCCGCTGTGCGGAAGTATCTTGCCCAGCGGGCTGACTTGATCGGTGCCATCCGCCTGCCCAACACCGCCTTCAAGCGCAATGCCGGTACGGAGGTCACCAGCGATATTCTGTTCCTGCAAAAGCGTGACCGCATGACGGACATCGAGCCGGACTGGGTGCATCTGGACACCGATGCCAACGGCATCCGCATGAACAGCTATTTCGTTCAGAATCCCGATATGATTCTGGGCGAGATGGTCATTGAGTCCACCCGGTTCGGCATGGACAGCGTTTGTAAAGCTGACGACAATGCCGACCTGTCTGAGCTGCTGCAAGGTGCTATCAGTAACATTCATGCCCAGATCACCGAGTACCAGCAGGAGGAATTGGAGGAGGAAGATAACTCCATTCCCGCTGACCCCAGTGTGCGCAATTTCAGTTATACCATCGTCGATGGCAAGGTATACTTCCGGGAAAACAGCCGCATGAATCCCGTGGAGGTTTCTGTCACAGCGGAGAACCGCATCCGCGGCATGATTGCCCTCCGGGATTGTGTGCGCAGGCTTATTGACTACCAAACCGAGGGCTATCCCGACGAGGATATTCAGAAGGAGCAGGCGCGGCTCAATACCCTCTACGATGACTATACGAAAAAGTACGGTCTACTGTCCAGCCGCGGCAACAGCCTTGCCTTTGGGGAGGACTCCAGCTATTTTCTGCTGTGTTCTCTGGAGGTGCTGGACGAGGAGGGCAATTTCAAACGCAAGGCGGATATGTTCACCAAGCGCACCATCCGCCCTCATGTTGCTGTTACTTCCGTGGACACTGCCAGCGAAGCCCTTGCTGTGTCCATTGCGGAAAAAGCACGGGTGGATATGCCTTTCATGGCAGAACTGTCCGGCAAGACCGAGGCAGAACTGGAAGCGGAGCTTGCCGGGGTTATCTTCCGGGATGTGAACTGCGCCGAGCGAAAAGAGGAAATCCCGGTTGCTTTCGTGGATTTGGAGCGGTATAATTTTGTCACCGCAGACGAGTACCTGTCCGGCAATGTGCGCCGGAAGCTGCGGATGGTGAAAGCTCTGCAGGAGGTTTTACCACCCGAAAAGAAAGAGCTGCTCGCCCGTAACATCGAAGCTCTGACTGCTGTGCAGCCGGTGGATTTGACTGCCGGTGAGATTGGCGTCCGCATTGGTGTCAACTGGATGCCGAAAGAAATCTACGAGCAGTTCCTGTATGAGGTCATCGGCACCAGTGCCTACGCACGAGACAAAATCCATGTGCTGTATTCGCCCCATTCCGGCGAATGGAATGTGACCAACAAATCCTTTGACGGCAGCAACATCAAGGCGGTTACCACCTACGGCACCAAGCGCATCAATGCCTATCACATCTTTGAGCAGACCCTGAATCAGAAGGATGTCCGCATTTATGACACCAAGCTCGATGCCAACGGCAACGAAGTCCGGGTGCTGAACAAGAAGGAGACTGCCATTGCCCAGGATCGGCAGGAGCTGATCAAGGCAAAATTCGCGGAATGGGTTTGGAAGGACATTGATCGCCGGGAGCGGCTGTGCGGTATCTACAACGAAACCTTCAATACCATCCGTCCCCGGGAGTATGACGGTCAGCACATCCGCTTTTCCGGCATGAACCCGGAAATCACCCTTCGCAAGCATCAGATCAACGCCATCGCCCACATCATGTACGGCGGAAATACATTGCTTGCCCACGAAGTTGGGGCAGGGAAGACCTTCGAAATTGTTGCGGCGGCAATGGAGAGCAAGCGGCTGGGACTGTGTACCAAGTCCCTGATTGTGGTGCCCAACCACATCACAGAGCAGTGGGCGGCGGAGTGGCTCCAGCTTTACCCCTCCGCAAACATTCTGGTTGCCACCAAAAAGGACTTTGAAACCAAGAACCGAAAGAAGTTCTGTGCCCGGATTGCCACCGGCGATTATGACGCTATCATCATCGGACACTCTCAGTTTGAGAAGATTCCCATGTCCCGTGAGCGGCAGGAAATCATTCTGCGGCGGCAGATTGACAGCATCCTGGACGGTATCCGGGAAGCCAAGCGGAACCATGCGGAGAATTATTCCATCAAGCAGATGGAACGTACCCGGAAATCCCTGGAAAACAGGCTGGCGAAGCTGAATGACCAGAGCCGCAAGGACGATGTGGTGACCTTTGAGCAGTTGGGAGTTGACCGCATCTTTGTAGATGAGAGTCATTATTTTAAGAACTTGTTTTTGGCAACAAAAATGCGTAATGTTGGCGGTATCTCCCAAACAGAAGCGCAAAAGTCCTCGGATTTGTTTATGAAGTGCCAGTATCTGGACGAAATCACAGGTAACCGTGGTGTCATCTTCGCCACCGGCACTCCCATCTCGAACAGTATGGTCGAGCTTTACACCATCCAGCGGTATTTGCAGTACAGCACACTGGAAGAAATGAGCCTGCTGAATTTCGATGACTGGGCGGCAAACTACGGCGAGACCATCACCGCCATCGAGCTGTCCCCGGAGGGCACCGGCTACCACAGCAAGACCCGGTTCGCCAAGTTCTACAACCTGCCGGAGCTGATGGCCACCTTCAAGATGGTTGCGGATATTCAGACGGCGGATATGCTGAAGCTGCCCGTACCCAAAGCCAATTTCCACACGGAGGTCATCAAGCCCTCGCCCATGCAGGAGGATATGATAAAGTCTCTTGCAGAACGGGCAGAGGAGATCCGTGCGGGCAATGTCGATCCCAGCGTCGATAATATGCTGAAGATCACAAACGACGGCAGAAGGCTGGCACTGGATATGCGGCTGGTCAATCCGTTGGCCCCGGACAGCGATACCAGCAAAACCTCCATCTGTGCCCAGAATGTCTATTCGATTTGGGAGCGGGCACGGGAGCAGAAAAGCACCCAGCTTGTATTCTGCGACCTGTCTACCCCCAGAGGTGACGGCTCTTTCAATGTCTATGATGATTTGAAAGCAAAACTGGTGGCAAAAGGCGTTCCACCCGAAGAAATAGCTTATATCCACGAAGCCAATACGGAGGTGCGGAAAAAGGAATTGTTCTCCAAAGTCCGCTCTGGGCAGGTGCGCGTGCTGATTGGCAGCACTGCAAAAATGGGCGCTGGCACGAACTGCCAGGATAAATTGATTGCCTTGCATGATGCAGACTGCCCCTGGCGGCCCAGTGATCTTGCCCAGCGGCTGGGCCGCATTGTTCGGCAGGGCAACCAGAACCCAGAGGTTGAGATATTTCGTTATGTCACGGAAAATACCTTCGATGCGTACCTCTACCAATTGGTGGAAAACAAGCAAAAATTCATCGCACAGATCATGACCAGCAAGGCCCCGGCCCGTATCGCGGATGATGTGGACGAAACCGCTCTGAGCTATTCCGAAATCAAGGCCCTTGCCACCGGCAACCCTCTGATTATCGAAAAGTGCAATCTGGATGTGGAGGTCAGCAAGTTGAATATGCTGAAAGCCAATCACCTGAATCAGCGGTTCGCTCTGGAAAATCTGGTGCTGCGGAAGTACCCGGCTGAAATAGCTAAACTCACCGAAGCCATTGCGGGCTATGAAAAGGATGTGGCGACGGCGCAGGCCCATTCCAAACCGGCAGAGGGGTTCGCCGGCATGGAAGTCATGGGGACACACTATTCCGAAAAGGAAGCGGCAGGCAAGGCGGTTATCCGCGCCTGCACCGAACTGCAAAGCGCCGACCCCATCCCGCTGGGGCAGTACCGTGGCTTTTCTATGTCTCTCCAGTACGATGCCGCGCACACGGACTACAAGCTGACTATGAAGGGAGCCATGTCCCACACCATCAGCCTGGGCGCGGATGTGTTCGGCAACATCACCCGTATGGACAATTTGGTGGACGGTCTGGCGAAGGAACTGGCAGAATATCGGGCGGCATTGCAGGACACCCGCACCCAGCTTGCCAATGCTAAGGCCGAGATGGAAACGCCCTTCGCCAAGGAAGCGGAACTGGCGGAAAAATCCGCTCGTCTGAAGGAATTGAATATCCTGCTGAATATGGATCAGAAGGATAAGACCCTGCTGGATGATGCGCCAGAAGAAGATTCTCAGGACAAGGGAAAATCCCGGAGCGTGGAACGCTGAAAATCTATTGTCACGATATTTTCTATTCCAGCACAAACGTTTCGATATATTTTAGTAAAGGAGCGTTTGTGTTTACATATTATTATCGCACAAATAGCCAAAATTAATATACCAAATTTGGTGTTGTTATGATAGAATCTAAATATATAGAAAAAATGTCAGGAGATGGGTATATCCGTGAATCTTCAATTGATCAATACTTTGTATAAACAAATTATTTCTTCATCGCCAGGAGCAGAGCGAATAAAAATAGATCTTCACGTTCATACTCCTGCATCTCACGACTTTGTGTATAAGCCACTGTCAAAAGAAGAAGCATATCTTAATCTCTTAAATGAGGCTATTGAGAAAGATATCCGTATAATTGCAATCACAGACCACAACACATTTGAGGGAGTAAAAACTGTTCGTAAAATCCTACAGAAAGCTGAGCTTGCTCAAAAATATAACAGACTTCTGATTTTGTGTGGAATTGAAATAACCTGTTTTTCTAAGCATTTACTTGCCATTTTTCCTGACTCCTTCCGTGAAAAGCAGCAGGATGATTTCCTCGATGAAATTGGTATTGATCTAGGCGACAGAGGTTCTGAAGATGCTTTGGCTGATAATTTGGGACCTGCACTTTTAATCCAGAAGATTGAAAAAGTTGGAGGCTTTGCGATTTTGGCACATGCCGACAACAACAAAGGTTTCTTGCATGAGTTTTGTGAAGGGACAACTCATGATTGTGATTTGAAATTTACCGGCAAGTCATTAGCAAAAATAATTAAAAGCACAGGCCTGTTGGGAATTCAGTGCAATAGTGATGCAAACAAAGAGAAATTGAAATTCAAGCTATGCAATAAAGACTATACCCGAGAAGGAAGCCCACTGGCATATATAAAATGTTCTGATTGTCATGGTATTTGTATCAATGGAGAATATAAGAGCAAAAGCGGAAGAACAGTCGGTAGTGTTTTTACTGAAGTAAAAATGTCAGAAATATCATTTGAATCTTTAAAGATGGCACTGCAAGATTCTGAAATGCGGGTATGCGATGGAATGCAAAACCCTGATTATGCTTTCGTTGAGGGTGTTGCCGTACAAAGCGGGATATTTGATGATCAAGGGAACTACGCTGTATTCCGCTTTAGTAACGAATTGAACTGTATTATTGGTTCTAGAGGCACTGGAAAAACTACGCTCTTGGAAATAATACAGAGCATTATTATGCCAAATGCGCTAAAAGGAAATTCCATCACAAATGCGTATAGTAAGTATGAAGCTGCAGTCGTTTTCCTAAGGATAAATGATGCGGTATATGCAGTTTCTGCTGAGCCGAAGAAGCAACGAGACAGCTATACAAATAGAATTAGCTATGATCCAAACCTGAAAACATATGTTATGGCTGCAAACGATAAAAAGTTTGGCGTTCTACCTAGAGGAGAGAGTGTTCAGTGCCTAGAGTCTTTTCTCACTGCAGGATATCAGCAAAGACAGTTGTACGACTACAGTAGAAATCCGGATATGATTCTAGAAATTGTCGATGATTTTATTAGCTGGAAGAGGCATGAGGAGTATGTAAAAACTACAAAATCAGTTGAACACCTATCCAAACGGCTTGCGGAATTGCTATCGAGAATCAAGAAACAGAGAAGTAATGCAGGTGATGGGTTCCTCGAGTTTGCTGATTCGAATGGAGATACAAGCGAGATTATTCGTCTTATTAACAATATCAACATACAAAAAAAGATTCTATCAAGGCTGCGTGTCGATATGGTTCAAGAATTAAATTCTGTATTGACTGGTAAAGTGCGCTTGACGATAAAACCGAAGCTGAGTGAGAAGAATTGGAAGTCAGATATTGAATGCATTGCTTATGCTTTTTCGAGAAAAGGTGGAAAGGATTACGCATATACTGTCAAAATAAAAAAATGCTTAGAAAAAGCGTATGGATGTAGTTGCTATGCGGGTTGTTTTGATTTCTATTCGTTGCTTCTAAAAAAGAGTTATGATGAAATCCGAACTCTCTACAAAATGCCCAACAATGTAAGTGAGAAGGATTTTTCAATGATTCGCCAATATGTGGATGAAGACCAAATTTCAATTTTTATTGATGATGGACTGAAACTGGAATACAACATCAATGCAGGAACAGAACATGATGACTTTTTTAGGGATAACAGCCAAATATCTATGGGACAAAATGCTGTTGCGTTGTTGCTACTCATTCTTAATGCTGCGTATAATATGGATGATACAAGACCCTTACTGATGGATCAACCCGAAGACGATCTTGATAATAGCTATATTTTTTCTACTCTTGTTAAGGAATTCAGAAAATCAAAACAAAAACGCCAAGTCATCATTTCAACGCACAATCCTAATATTCCTGTTGCTGCGGATGCAGAGAACATTTTAGTCTTGCGCTATAATGGACGTCATGGCTATTTATCTGACAATGGAGCAATTGACTCAGAAAAAATAGCAGGTGCGGTTCTCGAAATAATGGAGGGCGGACGTGAAGCAATAAAGCGTAGAATAGGAAAATACAATACCCGATACGCAGATAAAATATAAGTTGTTCGTTTCTAAACCGAATTATTCCAATTCATACATAGCCGATTGGTTCCATTTAGAGCCAATCGGCTAATTCTACGTCAAGGAGTTGATACCATGACTCAAGCAGTGCTGAACACCCAGCTTTACCAGAAGATGTTTGCCGAGCAGGAGCGGTTCAAAGAAGAACTCATGCAGCTGCCGCCGGGAGAGATTTTGCAGAAAGCATACGAATATGTCTGCCGGGAGGATATTCTGTTATCACTGGAATACAATGACCTATCACCCAAGCAGGCAAAGGCCCTTCTGAAATCTCCCACGCCGCTGGCGGATGTGTTCAGAAAGTGGGATAGCTGGGAAGGCAACCATCACATGGAAAATATCTGGAACGCCGTAGAAGCCCGTGCCAATGAAGTGGTACGGGCTGATTTTATTGCCCGGAAGGATTCGAGGTGATTTTCCATGCCATTCATTCCACCGGAAACCATCGAAAAGGCGCGGCAGGTGGACTTGCTGACCTACCTGAGAGCTTGCGAACCCGACGAGCTGGTACACATCAGCGGCGACCACTACTGCATCCGCGAGCATGATTCCCTGAAAATTTCCAACGGAAAATGGTACTGGTTCTCCCGTGGCTTCGGCGGCTACAATGCGCTGGACTATCTCATTAAGGTTAAAGATGTTCCCTTCATGGAAGCCGTGGAGCGGATCACCGGGCGAGTAGCATACCACCCCCGACAGTCCCAGCCCAAGCCGGAGAAGCCCAAGGTTCTGCTGCTTCCCCAAGCCAGTCCCAGCACTAGCCGTGTCCACGCCTATCTCCGCAGCCGAGGCATTGATGATGAACTCATTGATTTCTGCATTCAGACGGGACGGCTGTATGAAAGCACCCCACACCACAATGCCGTATTTGTCGGGCTGGATAAGTACAACAAGCCCCGGTACGCAAACCTGAGAGGGGTGGGTACGGACTTTGTAGGCGATGCCAGCGGCAGCGATAAGCGGTTCTCTTTCAGTATACCGGCACCAGACAGCGATACCATCCACCTCTTTGAAAGCGCCATCGATCTATTGTCCTATGCCACCCTCGTGAAAATGAACGGTGGAAATTGGAACCGGGAGCATCTGGTTTCGCTGGCCGGGGTCTACAAGCCCAAAGAGGAATTGCAGGAAAGCTCCATGCCGCTGGCGCTGAAACGGTATCTGTCGGAGCATCCCGGCATCCGCAAGATCACCCTCCGACTGGACAACGATGCCGCCGGCGGTAGAGCGGCAAAGGCGTTGATTTCCATGCTGTCCGGCAGATACGAGGTGTCCGTCCAGCCGCCGCTCTGCGGCAAGGATTACAATGACTTTCTGTGTATGCGGCTGGGGCTTCCCACTACCCATCGAAAAGGAAAGACGGCGGAGCGCTGACCATTTATTTTCAGCTAGTGTTTTGTTAAGTCTAATTCTTGTATAAATCAGAACATTGTGCTATAATAACCTCAGATGATGATAATAGGGGGTTATTATATGCCATCGTTCA